>JAEEGG010002723.1_pt1 | contig 45198 bp, 15 predicted proteins | sample 9134161 | NCBI WGS metagenome assembly JAEEGG01 (sample SAMN16246543, study PRJNA631951) | gut metagenome | biome: gut microbiome; feature: rumen; material: CR-attached | host: Bos | place: Iran: Karaj | collected 2018-10 | reverse complement strand
TCGTCACATCCTGGGGCTGGAGAAGGTCCCAAGGGTTCGGCTGTTCGCCGATTAAAGTGGCACGCGAGCTGGGTTCAGAACGTCGCGAGACAGTTCGGTCCCTATCTGTTGTGGGCGTAGAAGCTTGCGAGGACCTGACTCTAGTACGAGAGGACCGAGTTGGACAAACCTCTAGTGCACCTGTTGTGGCGCCAGCCGCACCGCAGGGTAGCTATGTTTGGATGAGATAAGTGCTGAAAGCATCTAAGTACGAAACTCACCTCAAGATGAGGCTTCATTCAAGGGACGTTAAAGACGATGACGTAGATAGGCTGCAGGTGTAAAGTCGGTGACGGCAAAGCTGAGCAGTACTAATCACCCGATACTTGCTCGAACTCGAGAGAGACTTAGCGTATCCGGTAAAGGATACGGGAGCTTATTTCTTTTCGCCAATGTCAAACCCATACGCCGAGAGATCGGTGACAAAGACATTGAGGTGATTATAGCGTCGGGGTCCACCTCTTCCCATTCCGAACAGAGAAGTTAAGCCCGACCGCGCCGATGGTACTGCCTTAAATGGTGGAAGAGTAGGTCGTTGCCTCATCCTCTAGCGGCTCGCAGATGACTGCGGGCCGCTTTTTTTATGCCCTGTCCGCGCGGCCTCCGCCGCAAGTCCGCCGTTCCGCTCCGTGATCATCCTCAATCCAATCCTTCAATCCCGTAATCATATAATCCTGTAATCACGCAGTCCTATGCGGCTGCCACGATGTGACAGTCCTACATGGACAAATCCCTGAATTCTGAATTTTGAATTTGCTGGCTCCTATACGGCTACGATTCCCCTTGAATTATGCGAAACACTCCTTAAGTGCGTAGCACGAGACTACCCATGCATTGCATGACAACCCATGAACAACTCAGTGTGACTTCCCCTATGCATAGCATTAAACGTATTTCTCAATCCAGAGATAAAGTTTATATTATATTGTATATATTATATCGATTATTGCTGTTTATACGCTTCATTCAGCCATATTCTATCTGTTTGTATAAAAACAGAATTTTCACTTAAAAAAATACCTCTTTATAAATGTTTATGTTTTAGCTTATTATTCGGTTGAAAACAAAAAAAATTTTTTTTTAAGAAAATTAGTTTTGTAATATATTTTTTTGTATTTTTGCAAATTGTAATGTAATGTGTAATGTAGTGTATAAAATAATATATATCATAAAAATAACAAAATGAAACAACAACTCAAAACAAAGAAAATCAATGAATTACTACAGAAACAAGAGAAAAAAAAGAAAAACTAATAAGTAAATATAAATAGTAATAATTAAATTCAAAGCGATGAAAAAATTTATGATTTTTCTGCTAATGGCGTTCCTATATCTGGGAACAAGCCAGGCTAGTAATGAATTTACACCATCATCTTCTGATGTTGGAAAGTCATTACATCATTGGGTTTCACCCAGCGCGAGCTCATCTGCTTACGCTAAATTTAAACCGTTTTCGAGTTTACTCTTTGATCGTGAGTCGGATGATTTAACCGACAGCGTGATGAGAGTTTATCTCGTGGGACCGACAAGCGCGTGTCCAGGCGAAGTGATTACTTTGACTGCGATTGTTGAAAATGCTTGGGGCAATCTTGACTCCTTGCAGTTCAATTTCCGTAGAAATGGTAATTACCTCAGCCCAGGAGATCCGGGTGTCGAATTTCCCGATCCTTACCTGCGCAATAGAATTAGAATCACCGTTCCTGATTTGGGTGGTTTGGATTCTTTGATTCAGGAGTATGATGTTATTGTCACTCCCAAAAAAGCGTCATGTAAACAATTCGTATCTCCGGTATTCTATCTGCGTGTTAACAGCATCCATGTTCTGATGAACGATGTACTTGTTTGCAATGATTCAGAAAATGGAATGTTGTGTGCTGATGTGTTCAGCAATAATGCGGAAGCTCCATACGCATACGTATGGTACAATGCTGCGACAGGTGCCGTGGAAGACACCACCTATGTTCCCTGTAAATCTCTTCCTGTCGGTAAATATTTGGTTGAACCTCATTTTACCTGGAATGCTTGTGTGACTACATCTGATACCGCTGAAGTAAAAGTTACGAATGGTCCTGCTGATAATCATATCACAATGGATGATATCACAGCTCTTGCATGCAGTGGTTCTCAAGTTTTAGCTCAGTTGCATGGAATTATTAATGCAGACTCTCTGGGTACTCCCTCTATCTCATGGTCATTGAACGGTATTAACATCCCTGGTGCTCATGATTCTCTCCTCCTGTTCTCTCCGATTGCTCTCGCTGGTGATACTTCTATGTATATATTGAAAGCTGAAGTTGTATATTCGGATTTTGCATGTAAAACATACTCTTATACTGACACTGTTAATTTTGTTGCTCAACCGGAAATCTCTATCTATGGTAGACCGGTTGTTTGTGGCGATGATTTGACAAATGTTGAAGTTTATGCCATAACAAATGGTTATATTGATAATCCTACATATACATGGAAGATTAATGGAACCACCGTTACTTATTCTGGCACTTTGAAAGATACTTTGAAATTGTCAAACGTTACCGCTCCTTCTTTGGCAGCAAGTTCTACTCCGTATGAAATTACTGTTAGCGTGACTGGCGATAATGGTTGTTCAGCAAGTAGCGCTCCATACTCTCTTAATGTAAGTGGTGCACCTGTTGTTCATGTGAGCAAGAGTGCAGATACCGTTTGTAACGGAACCGTTGTTACTTTGACTGCAAATTTGCAAAATAACAATTTATCGAACCTGACATACGAATGGTATTATAAGATTGGTACTGCTGGAACATATACAAAAGATAATAATGCAACAAGTCAAACTTACACAGCTACTGTTACTGATAGCACTTCATATGTTGTTGTCGTGAAACAAACTGATAGCGAATGTGAGTCATCAGATACTGTTGGTGTTTATGTATATCCGGCAACACCTGAGGTTAAACCTCTTGTTATTAGCTTGGGTGACACTGCTATTTGTAATGGTGATCAAGTAACTGTTACCTTAATTGATACAGCTAATACTAATCAATATGGCGTAGCAGGTACTTACATGTGGTTTGTTAATGGTATTGAAGTAGAAGATGCAGCAGGTACTTCCTTCTCTTTTGCTCCTTCAACAGTAGCAAGCGACTCTACTATATATACAATATCTATTAATGCAACTTATGCTACTACCTGTGCTAGCATGGTTGCCACAAAAGACACATCGATTGTTCTGTACAAACAGCCTACCGTTGTTATCTCTGGTGATCCTATCGTATGTAACGAGGATACAGTTAGATTGACTGCTAATATTCATGGCTTGTATGGAACTGATAACTACACTTGGAGAGTTGACGGAGTTGATTCAATCATGAATAACCCGTTCAAAGCTCAGTTGGTAGAAAGAGATTATCCTTACAATATTACAGTTGTAGTTGCTCCTGGTACTGCTTGCGAAACAGAAAGTGGAGTTTATCAGGTTCTGATTGGTAACAACCCGACAGTTGCTATCGGTTTAAGTGCAGCAACAGTTTGTAAGGACAATGAAGTTACCCTGACTGCTCATCTCGGTGATTACAATATGCCGAACTTGACTTATCAGTGGTATTCAAAGAAAGCTAATGCTTCTGGTGACTCTACAGCAATTGCTACCGGTACTAGTGCAGTATTGACCATCCCTGTGGCTGATACTACACAGTATACAGTTGTAGTTACTCAGGTCAACAGTGGATGTTTTGCTAAAGGTGATACTGTCGTCAATATTTTTGGCGAGACACCTGAAGTTAAACCTGTTTTGGTACAAGCTGACCAATACAATGTGTGCTATGGTGCACAGGTAACTTTCACTGCAATTGACACTGCTAATTATAAATTGTTCGGTACTGGTTCTTATCAGTGGAGCGTGAACGGTGTTGCCGTAAGCGGAGTTACTGACAGTATCTACACTTTCGCTCCTGCTACAGTTGATAATGATTCTATCAACTATACAGTAAGTGTTAGAGTGGACTATGCTTCAGCTTGTGCTGGTCTGTTCGCTGTTAATGATACAATGATCACAGTTTACAGAAATCCTTCTGTTGTCATCGCTGGTGATCCTATCGTTTGCGACGGTAACGCAATGAACCTGACAGCTGTTGTTCACGATACTTTGGCAGGTGCTACCACTTCCTATTTATGGAGAGTTGATGGTGTTGACTCAACTTCTGCTGAAACTTTCACTGCTACTTTAGAACAGAGAGATTATCCGTATGAATTGACGGTTGTCTTGAATGCTGGTACTGCTTGCGAAGTTGTTAGCGAACCTTTCAACGTTTTGATTGGTAACCATGCAACTGCAGCTCTTGAGGCAAGTGATACAATCGTTTGCAAAAATCAGCCTGTTACTTTGACAGCACATCTCGGTGACTACAATATGCCTAACTTAACCTATTTATGGTATAAGAAAGAAGCTTCTGCTTCAGCATTTGATTCAATCCCCGTTGGAACAAGCAGAATCCTGACAACCGCAGTTGCTGCTGAAACACAGTATTTTGTAAAGATTACTCAAGTTAACAGTGAATGTGTGGCTTATAGCGACACTATTACAGTTAAAGTATATGAAGATGCTGCAGCAGTTAAGCCTATGATTCTGTTAGCAAGTGACACTGCTATTTGCTACGGTGGACAGGTTTCATATGCTGTAGTTGACTCTGCAAATATTAAATTGTATGGTAATGGCACATATCAGTGGTCAGTGAACGGTGTCGCTGTTGCTGGTGCAACTGACAGTATTTATGTATTCTCACCAGAAGCCGTTGATAACGACTCTACCGCATACACTGTGGCCGTTACAGTTACCTACACCACTCCTTGTGAGGTGATTACTGCTTCTATTGACACTGTTGTTACTGTTCAGAGAAATCCTTCTGTTGTAATCTCTGGTGATCCTATCCTTTGCCAGGATTCAATGGTAAGTTTGTTCGCTACTGTTCATGACACTATGCCTGGTCAAACCGTTACTTATTTATGGAGAGTTGATGGTGTTGATTCAGTTAACCAGAACACTAACCACTTCGAAGGTGTTCTTCCTGTAAGAGATTATCCTTATGAAATTACTGTTGTAGTTAATGCTGGTACTGCTTGCGAGGTTGTAAGCGATGTATATAGCGTTCTGATCGGTATCAATCCTACCGTTGCTATCGAAATCAGTGCTCCTGTTCTTTGCAAAGGTGAAGAGGCTACTTTGACCGCTCATCTTGGAGACTACAATATGCCGAATTTGGTATACCAGTGGTACTACAAGACTAATTCTATGACCGATAGCGTTGCTATTCCAATTGGAACTAGCAGAATTCTGACTGTTCCTGTTGAAGATACTACTAGATATTATGTAAGAGTTAAACAGGTGAACAGCGAATGTGAAGCTTGGGCTGATACAGTTATCAATGTATTCCCAGAAGATCCTGCTGTTAAACCTATCGAATTGGTTGCTAGCGATTCAGCTGTTTGTATCGGTGGACAAATCGCATATAGCGTATTGGATACTGCCAACAGAAAACAATATTTCGGTAGCGACACTATTCCTGGTGTTTACCGTTGGTTCGTTAACGGCTTTGAATTGATGACCGTTTCAGGAGATCATTTCATGTTCTCACCTGCTGCATTCGATCTCGATTCTACCAACTATATCATTGAAGTTTCAGCAAGCTATCAGACTGAATGTAATCTGTTAACTGCAACAGCAGCTGATACAGTTACCGCTTACAGAAATCCTTCTGTTGTTATCAATGGTGATCCTATGATTTGCGATACTACCGAAGTTCATTTGTATGCTATCGTAAATGATACTTTGGCTGGTCTTAATGTAGAATACTTATGGAGAGTTGACGGTGTTGATTCCACTTCAATGACCACAAGCGAGTTTGTTACTGACCTTCCTGCAAGAGATTATCCTTACGAAATCACTGTGATGATTAACCAGGGTACAAACTGCGAAGTAGTAAGTGCTCCGTTCTATTTGTATATTGAAGATCAACCCGATGTGGTGATTACTTTTGATTATGATACTGTATGTGTCGGTCAGGAAGTTACCGCTACTGCTCATCTGGGCAACTACAACCAAGGTAATTTGACTTATCAGTGGCTTATCGATGGTGACACTGTTGCAAGAGGTACTGAACCTACTTTCACTTACACTATCAACAAACCTGCTGGTTCAAATACAGTTTTCAGTGTTATCGTTAACCAGTTGAACAGTGCATGTATGGGTACTGGTACTGATTCAGTTTATACTTTCCAGAATCCTACATTTGATACTATTTTGGTTACTAACCTCCAGGATGATATTTATGATGCATTCCAGTATCACCACTATTATGGTGAACCTGCATATGATGTTTGCGAAGGTGCAAGCATTCAGATTACTGCTTACATGAAGGATGCTTCTGGCAACCGCTATATCGACACCAACATTACCTACAAGTGGAAACGTAACGGTGTTGTTATTGAAGGCGTACATGGCTATACTTTCATGGAACAGCTGAGTATCCTCGATCACGATCAATATAAATATGTATATACTGTAGAAGTTGATGAACCTCAATTCCCCAACTGCTATGCAGTTCCTACTTCAACCTCTTCAGATACTGTTAAGGTACGTCGTAATCCTATCGTTATCATCGGTGGTCAGCACTATGTTTGCTATCAAGGTCCTAGCGTAAACAATATCGTATTGCAGGCTTGGGTTGACGGTAGCGTTGATACAGGTGCTATCTACAGATGGTACAGAGATGGTCAGTTAGAAGACAATCCTTATCATTCAATGTACGGTGCTATGTTCACCGGTCCTTTTGCTCCAAGATATGGTTTCAACTATGTATTCCAGGTTGAAGTTGTTAATGGCAGCGGATGTTCAAGCTTCTCAGAACCCTTCGAGGTTACTGTAATGGCTCCTCCAGTTGTTAACATCACTCCTTACACCGATACTATTTGTAATGGTGGTGAAGTAATGCTTGTTTCACACTTGGATGATTACAATGTTCTTGACTATGAATTGAAATATCAGTGGTATGCAAATGAAGTTTCAACCGAGAACTTGATTCCTGGTGCAACTGAACCTTACTACTCAACTCATGTTGATTCTACAACCGACTTCATCGTTGATGTTAGATATCTGACTGAAAATGTTAACCATCCTCACTGCTTTGCAAGAGACACTATGACGGTTAATGTTTATGACAGACCTGAAATCGACAGCATCATCATGTCATTGACTGAAGTTTGCGAAGGTGCTGAAATTCAGTTGACCGCAGTTATGGATTCTGTACATCAGGGCGTTCCTGGCGTTCCTTATATCTATGAATGGTATAGAAATGCTGAATTGTTGTCTGGTAATGCAGCTACTATCTATGATGCTCCTATGACTGTTGATGGTAACGAACAACAATTTACATATAGTGTTAAGGTTTACCAGAATCCTGAAAGAATGATGTGTGAATCACCCATCTATGTTTCTTCTCAGACTCTGACCGTTTACCCGAACCCGATCGTTGCTATCTTTGGTGATCAGCATATTTGCTATACTGACACTATTACTTTGGTTGCTAATATTGATACTATTTCAAATCCTGTTAGCACTAACGTTCATTACTATTGGTTCGAATCAGGTGCTCCTATTGATAACCTGAATGGCGACAGCGCAGTATTAAGCTACTATGCTCCTGCACAAGATGAACCTTACAGATTTACAGTTCAAGTTGAACGCGACAGCTCAGTTACTGGTTGCCGTTCATACTCATACGAATATGATGTTTGGGTTTACAATGCACCTGTTGCTAATGTGACTATCGTTGACACCGCTGTTTGCGAAGGCGCAGAAGTAACTGTTACTGCTCACCTGAACCAGAATGTTCCTGAACAGACTAACTTAGAATATCAGTGGTACACCAAGACCGCTTCTGATACTGATTATGTATTAGTTCCTGGTGCTACTGAACTGACTTATACTACTACAATCTTCGAGACTACTGAATTCCAGTTTGGCGTTGTTCATACTTTGAGCGGATGCCACGATGAAGATTCAAAGACCATCGTTGTTTACGAAATTCCTGTGGTTACTGAAGTTGTTATGTCAGATACTAATGTATGTGAAGGTTCAGACGTTATCATTACTGCTCATATCGATTCAACTAAGGGTATCGCTGGTTATCCATACTTCTATGAATGGAGAAGAAACGGTGAACTCTTAGAAGGTAATACTGCTACTATCCACGATCAGCCGATGACTGCTGATGGTACAACTCAGACTTACGTTTATAGCGCAATCGCTTACCAGACTCCTGAACGTATGGCTTGTGTATCTAATCTGACTGAATCAGCTGAATTGACCGTATTTGGTAACCCGAGAGTTGCTATCTTCGGTGATCAGCATGTATGCTACACTGACACTATCCAGTTAGTGGCTAATGTTGATACATTTGCATATCCTGTTGGTGATCTGCACTACATTTGGTATGAATCAGGTAATATGATTACCAATCTGAATGGCGACGATGCTACTTTGAGATATTATGCTCCTGCACAGGATGAACCTTACAGATTCACTGTACAGATCGAACGTGACAATTCAGAGGCTGCTTGCCGTTCATACTCAACTGAATATGATGTTTGGGTTTACAATGCTCCAGTTGTTAACGTGACCATTGTTGATGAAGATGTTTGCGAAGGTGCAGAAGTAACTGTTACTGGTCATCTGAATCAGAATACTCCTGAACAACTTAACTTAGAATATCAGTGGTACACTAAGACCGCTTCTGATACTGATTATGTATTAGTACCTGGTGCTACCGCTATGACTTATACTACTATCATTACTGAAACAACTGAATTCAAGTTTGAAGCAGTTCATACTTTGAGCGGTTGCTTCGACAATGACAGCAAAACTATCAATGTACACCCGATACCTGTTGTGAACTATGTATCAATGAGCGATACCAATGTTTGCGAAGGTGCTCAGGTTGCTATCTATGCTGACGTTGACACTACTAAGGGCGTTGCCGGTCAACCTTACTACTTCGAATGGAGAAGAAACGGCGAACTCTTAGCTGCTAATACTCAGACTATTTACGATTCACCGATGACTGTTGACGGTAACGAACAAACCTTTGTTTACAGCGTAATCGCTTACCAGACTCCTGAACGTTTGGCTTGCTACTCAGAATTGGTTGAGTCTGCTACTTTGAATGTATTCCCGAATCCGCGTGTTGCTATCAGTGGTGACCAGTATGTATGTGAAACTGACAGCGTATTCTTGTATGCTAACGTTGACACTATCGGTCGTCCTGTTGGTGTATTACACTACACTTGGTATGAGTCAGGTCGTCTCAGAGACAACATGGCTTATGGCTTAGGCGATAGCAGATACTTCTCAGAATACTTCTATGCTCAAGATGAACCTTACCGCTTCACTGTTGAAGTTCAAAGAGATGATATCGCTGGTGGTTGCCGCGCTTACTCAGAAGAATTCCTCGTTTGGGTATATCCGCAGCCTGTTGTGAACATCACTGCTGAAGAAACTGTAATTTGCCGTGGTGGTGAAATCCTCTTGAGAGCTAACTTGAATAACTATGAATTCAACTATGCTAACGATTCACAATATCAATGGTACACTGTTGACACTGTTAAGGATGTAAGACACATCGCAATGGATTCAGCTGGTAACTATATTGATTCTGTAATCATTACTGTTGAACATAATCCTATCCCAGGTGCTACTACCTTGTTCTACAGAGCAACATTAGATTCATCTGCTGTATTCGGTTTCACTGCTACTCATAACCTCTCAGGTTGTAGCGACTACGATGAAATCGCTATCACAGTTAATGATATCCCAGTTATCGTTTCAGTTGAAAATCTGAGCGGTCAGGATACCCTCTGTCCTGGTGGTCGTGTTGAATTACACGCTACAGTAGAAGGTGGTGTTCCTGGTGGTGAAATCTATACTTGGTATCGCAATGGTGTTCAGATGGAATCTACAGGTGAAAACCTGATCGATTATCCTCTCGCAGTTGACAACGATGTAACCATGTACATTTACGAGGTTGTTGTTAAACAAACTGCTGCTGGTTGCGAATCAGTTATCGATTCTCTCTCAACCGATACTATTTGGGTTGTTCCGAATCCGACTATCGAACTCTCAGGCGATCCTATCGTTTGCGACACTACAGATCAGAATATTGTTATTACTGCTAACGTTGTTTCTTACGTTGATACTACCGACTATGGATACACTTATCAGTGGTATGAAAACAATGCTCCTATCGAAGGTGAGACTGGTTTAGTTCTTTCAATGCACAAACCATACAGAGATTATCCTTATAGCTTCAACTTCGAAGTTAAGAATCCTTATGGCTGCACTGTTTTGAGTGAACCGTTCCTCGTATATGTTAACGATAATCCCATCGTACATATCGCTGCTGACGATACTTTGATTTGTGAAAATGGTACAGTTACTTTGACTGCTGACCTCTATGATCAGAATGCTGAGAACTTAGTATATGTATGGTACATCAATGGTGATTCAATCCCGGGTGCTTACAATACTACTTATACTACTACTCTGACTTCTACTTCAACCTTCACATTCAAGGCATTCCAGAGAGATTCACATTGCGCTGCTATCAGCAATGAAGTTACTGTGAACGTTGTTCCTGCTCCTGTTGTTGACAGCATCACAGTTGTAAGCGTTGACACCGCTATCTGCGAAGGTCACGTTGTTACACTGCACGCTAACATCAGTGGTGGTGACACTACCGACACTCCTGTATTTACTTGGTACAAGGATAACGAAGTTGTTGTTGGCGTAACTGGTGAGACATTCACTGATTACCCAATGTCAGTTGACAATGAAATCACTACTCATATTTATAATGTAACTGTTGCTCAGGCTTCAAGTGCTTGCTTCTCATTGTATGATGTTAATGACGAAGTAACTATCAATGTTAGACCGAACCCGAGATACACTATCTATGGTGACGCTGACGTATGTGAGTCTGATACTGTTAATATCGTTCTGAACGGTATTACCAATGATTCAATCATTGCTACTGCTGGTGACTACACCTATACTTGGTATGAATCAGGTGTTGTGATCGATGGTCAGACTACTGCTACTTTGGCAATCAACAAACCTTACAGAACTGAACCTTATATCTTCAAACTCGTTGTTACCGATACTCAGTTCGGTTGTACTTCTGAAACTGAAGACTTCTTGGTATACGTATCTGCAAGACCTATTGTTAACGTAACTTCAACTGAAGACACTATCTGTACTAACGGTGTTGTTACTTTGACTGCTAATATTTATGATCAGAATGCTGAATACTTGGCATTCCAGTGGTACAAGAATGATACTACCGCAGCTAACATGATTGCTGGTGCTAACGATCCTACTTACACTACCGCAGTTGAAACTACTACTGAGTTCTTCGTAGTTGTTAATCAGCTGACTACCGGTTGCCAGACCGTAGCAAGCAAAACTGTTAAGGTTAACGAAATTCCTGTTATCACTTCAGTTGAGAACCTGAGCGGTCAAGACACCCTGTGTCCTGGTGGTCGTGTTGAATTACATGCTACTATCTCTGGTGGTGTTGCTGGTGGCGAGGTTTACACTTGGTATCGTAACGGTGTACAACTCGAATCAACTGGTGAAAACTTGATTGATTACCCGATGGCTGAAGACAACAATGTTGCTCAGTACATTTATGAAGTAACCGTTCGTCAGACTGCTGCTGCTTGTCAGTCAGTTATCACTCCTGCTTCAACCGATACTTTATGGATTGTTCCGAACCCGACTATCGAGTTGGCTGGCGATCCTATCGTATGCGACACTACTGCTAACAATATCGTAATCACTGCTAACGTGGTTTCATATCTTGAAACTCCTTATACTTATCAGTGGTATGAAAACAACGCTCCTATCAACGGTGAAACTGGTTTGACCCTGTCAATCCACAAAGATTACAGAGATTATCCATACAGCTTCAACTTCGCAGTTCAGAACATCTACGGATGTACTGTTGAAAGCGAACCGTTCTTGGTATACGTTAATGATAATCCTATCGTAGGTATCACTGTTGACGACACTATGATTTGTACTAACGGTACAGTTACTTTGACTGCCGACCTGTATGATCAGAATGCTGACAACATGGTATATCAGTGGTACAAAGACAATGTTGCTATCGATGGCGCATATGACTTGACCTACACTACTACTTTGGATCAGACCGCTACCTTCAAGTTCTATGCATACCAGAGAGATTCTCACTGCGCTGCATACAGCAATGAACTCACAGTTAACGTGGTTGCTGCTCCTGTTGTTGACAGCATCTCAGTGGTTAGCGATGATGTTACTATCTGCGAAGGTCATGTGGTTTCACTGCATGCTAACGTAACTGGTGGCGACGATGTTGATTCATACGTTTACACTTGGTACAAAGACAATGAAATCGTTGCAGGTGCTACTGGCGCTGACTACACTGATTATCCGATGTCAGTTGACAACGAAATCACTGCTCATGTATACAACGTAACTGTTGCTCAGGCTTCAAGTGCTTGCTTCTCAGAATATGAGACTTCAACTGAGGTTAACGTAACTGTTAGACCGAACCCAAGATATACTATCTATGGTGACGCTGACGTTTGCGAAGATGCAACAGATAACAATATTATTCTCTATGGTATTACCAATGACGCTGTTATCGCTGGTAACTACACCTACACTTGGTATGAATCAGGCGTAGAAATCGCTGGTCAGACTACCGATACTCTGTCAATCAATTTGGATGCTAGAACAGAACCTTATATCTTCAAACTCGTTGTTACTGACAATGAATTTGGTTGCACTGCTGAAACTGAAAACTTCGAAGTTGTGGTTAACGCTAGACCTATTGTTAATGTAACTTCTACTGAAGACACTATCTGTACTAACGGTGTTGTTACCTTGACTGCTAACATCTATGATCAGAATGCTGATAACTTGGCATACCAGTGGTCTGCTGATGGTGTTGTAATTCCTGGTGCTAACGATGCAACATACACTACAGCTGTTGCAGCAACTACAGATTACTCTGTAACTATCACTCAGTTGAACACTATGTGCGTAAGTGCTGATACTATCACAATTACAGTTAACGATATCCCAGTTATCACTTCAGTTGATAACTTGAGTGGTCAGGATTCACTCTGTCCTGGTGGTCGTGTTGAATTGCACGCTAACATCAGTGGTGGTGTAACTGGTGGTGAAGTTTACACTTGGTATCGTAATGGTGTTGAACTTGAATCAACTGGTGAAAACTTGATTGATTACCCGATGGCTGCTGACAACAATGTTGCTCAATACATTTATGAAGTAACTGTTCGTCAGACCGCTGCTGCTTGTCAATCAGTAATTACTGTTGCTTCACAAGACACTATCTGGATCGTTCCGAATCCGACTATCGAATTGGCTGGCGACGCAATCGTTTGCGAAGCTACTGGCAACAATGTAATAATTAACGCTAATATCGTTGATTACACTAATACTACTTATACTTATCAGTGGTATGAAAACAATGTGGCTATCGATGGTCAGACTACTACTACCTTGTCAATTAACAAACCTTACAGAGATTATCCTTACAGCTTCAACTTCGCAGTTCAGAATGCATATGGCTGCACCGTTGAGAGCGAACCGTTCCTCGTATATGTTAACGATGCTCCAGTAGTAAGCATTGCAGCTGACGATACTCTGATTTGCGAAAATGGTACTGTTACCTTGACTGCAAACCTCTATGATCAGAACGCTGACAATATGGTATTCGTATGGTACAAGGATGGTGATTCTATCCCAGGCGCATACAATACTACTTACACAACTACTTTGGATGCTACTGCAACATTCAGCTTCAAGGCATTCCAGAGGAATTCACACTGCGTTGCTACAAGCAATGATGTAACAGTTAATGTTGTTGCTGTTCCTACAGTTGATAGCATCTCAGTTGTAAGTGAAGATCTCACTATCTGCGAAGGTCATGTTGTTGAACTGCACGCTAACATCAGCGGTGGTGACGCTAATGACGAAGTGGTATTCACTTGGTACAAGGACAACGAAATCGTAGAAGGTGCTACTGGCGCTAACTTCATCGATTACCCGATGTCAGTTGACGGTGATATCACAACTCATATCTACAATGTAACTGTTGCTCAGACTTCAACCGCTTGCTACTCATTGTATGATGTTAATACTGAAATCACAGTATCAGTTAGACCGAACCCGGTTTACAATATCTATGGTGACGCTGACGTATGTGAAGCTGACTCTACAGTAAACAATATCGTTCTCTACGGTATTACTACTGACAGCGTGATTGGAACAGCTGCTGACTACACCTTCACATGGTATGAATCAGGCGTTGAAATCGTTGGTCAGAATACTGCTACATTAGAAATCAACAGACCTTACAGACATGAACCTTATCTGTTCAAACTCGTTGTTACTGACAATGTTTACGGTTGTACTTTCGAGACATCAGAATTCGCAGTTACTGTGGATCAGAGACCGGTTGTCGTGATCGCTGTTGATATGGATTCAATCTGCGAAGGTGGTAATGTTACTTTGACTTCAACTTTGATGAATCAAACTGAAGAAGGTATCATCTACCAGTGGCAGCAAGATGTCAACGGTACTTGGACTAACATTGAAGGTGCTATCGCTCCTATCTATGTAACTCCTGCCTTGACTCAGACTACTACTTACAGATTGCATGTGACTAACACAATCAATGGTTGCGAAGCTAACAGTGTTAACGATATCACTGTTACCGTTAAACCTACACCTGTTATCGACATTATCAGTGTATCTGCTGAAGTTGTTTGCGACGGTGGTGAAGTTACTTTGACTGCTACTGGTGCTGATCAGTACACAGGTCTGGGTGATGTACATTATCAGTGGTACAAGAATGGTCAGGCTATCTTCGGTGCAGATCAGAATGTTTACACTACTTCTCCTCTGACAGTTGATGGTAACATGACTACTTATACCTTCGGTGTACAAGTAACCATGAGCAACTCTGGTTGTGTATCTAACATTGATACTGCTACTGTTACAGTTTATGCTAATCCTACTGTTAACATCACTTACAACAATGGTCTGACCTTGTGCGAAGGTGGTGTTACCACATTGACTGCTAATCCTCACCATGCATACTTCACTGACTTCACATATCAGTGGTTCTTACATGGTCAGCCGATTCCTGGTGCTAACGACTCTACATACGTTGTTGAGAACTTGGCCGCTAGTGCAAATGCTTACGACTACACTGTAGAAATTACCGTAAACAATGGCACTCAGAACGGTTGCAGCGCAGTGGCAGATCCTGTATACGTAACTATTGTTAACGATCCTACAGCTACTATCACTGTAAACGAAGGTGTAAATGCAATTTGCGAAGGTGGTACTGTGACATTCACCGTTAATGTAAGCGATGGTGTTGCTGACACTTATAATCCTTACACTTACGCTTGGTACAGCAATATCGCTGGTAATGGTGTTGTTCTGGGTACAGAAGCTTCCTACACCACTTCAGCTGATGACGCTGCTAACCTCTATGTATACTATGTTGATGTAACTTCAGCATACGGATGTAATGTTCAGGTTTCTGACACTCTCAGAATCGTTGAAGATCCTACTGTAACAATCGCAGTTAAGATGGGTGAAGACTCAGTCGTTTGCGACGGTGGTCACACTACTTTGATTGCAACTGTTGAAGGTGGTCTTGGTACTGCTACTTATCAGTGGTACAAGAACGGCTTCGCTATCGCTGGTGCTACTGGTAACGAACTCGTAACCGATGCATTGTATGTGAACGAAACCGCTGCTTACACAGTATCTGTAACTCAGTCAGGTATTGCTTGTACAGCTACTTCAACTCAATTCAATGTTGCAGTATACGCTGGTATCGAAGTTGCTCTCTCAGCTAACAGCGAAGTTAACTGCGTGGGTGGTTCTGTAACCTTGACAGCTACAACTACTAACGGTATTCCTGGTGACATGTTGACTTATCAGTGGTTCCGCAACGGTAATCCTATCAACGGTGCTAATGGTTATCAATATGTAACCGATGACAATTTGGTTGCTGGTCACTATGAATATCAAGTTGAGGTTTCAAGCACAATCTCAGGTTGTCATGTTGCTCAATCAGGTACTATCGGTATCACAGTTGAGGCTGAACCTACAGTTATGATTTCTAGCGATGTTATTGGTAACGCTATCTGCGAAGGTGGTGACATTACCTTGACTGCTAACGTAATCTATGCTACTAATGCTACACAGCATAACAATACTTACACTTATACTTGGAAATGGTATGAAGGTACTACCCTGATGTCAGTTCAGACAACTGAACCTCATTACACTCTGCCTACTACAATGGCTGCTGGTTCATACAACTTCTTCGTTGAAATTTCAAGCAACGATGGTTTAGGATGCGATGCTTCATCACAGTCTAACCTCTTCAACGTGGTTGTGAAACCTGTTCCTTCAGTTATCTTGACTGCTAACGCTGATGAATCATGCCAGGGCGGTGAAGTAACATTCAATGCTGTTGTTATTCCTTCTAACCTGTCAGGTATCTATTATTGGAACGTAAATGGTCAGCAGATTGTTTCTAACAACTCAAGCATCACAGTTGACAACATGGCTGTTGGTACTAACAACGTATCAGTAGTATTTGCTCCTAACGATGCTCAGGTTGCTTGCAACAGTGCTACTACTTCTATCACACACGTTGTGAACGCTATCCCGGTTGTTACCGTTGCTGCTACTGATCCTTCACGCTTGTCAATGTGCGTTGGCGGTACTATTACTATCGCTGCTACATCAACAGGTGTTGCTAATAGCTCAGACATCTATGTATGGACTATTGATGGTGAAATTCAGAATGGTAATACTGGTAGCACATTCACTACTCAGTTGAATACTCCTGGCATCCATACTATCTCCGCTAAGGTTGAACGCGCTATGGGTTGCAACTCTGAATTCTCAACTCCGATCGCTGTTACAGTTGCTGAACAGCCGACTGCTCAGTTGACTCAGACTGCAGGATTCACTGAAATGTGTGTTGGTGGTGAAATCACCTTGATGGCTAAAGTTCCTAACTATGCAACTATAAACAATGGTGTTACTAACAATTCAGTACACGGTACTTACACTTACACTTGGTTCCGCGACAACGCTGAATTCTTGACTACACCTAACGTTACTGTTGACAATGCTCAGGTAACTGAAACTCTGAATACTCCTGCTGCATACACTTACTCAGTAACTATTACTGCTAGCGGTTACAACTGCCAGGCTGCTCACGCTACACTCGATCACCAGATCAGAGTTGTTCCGGATCCTTCATGGTCAGTTAACCAGGTTAACCCGACAGAACTGTGTATCGGTGGTATCGTTACCCTGAACGCAGAAGTAACTGGTGGTGTTGAAAATCAACAGGCTGGTCGTATCCAGTGGTACAAGACCTTCAACGGTGTTGAAAGTGAAGTTCCCGGCTTAGGTGGTCAGAACACTGATGTTCCTGAAGCTGCTGGTGTTTACACTTACGCTCCTCATTATATCGACTATATCGGTGCTGGATGTAACATCGCTGATGCTACTCCTACTCAAGTAACTGTTAATGATCTGCCGACTGCTAGATTTACTTCTGGTCACGGTTCAGTTATCTGCGGACACGATTACCAGAGCTTCGCTACTTTGGAAATCACTCTGACTGGTACTGCTCCATTCACATTCACTATCATGAATATGACTACTGGTGAATCTCAGACAATCGTTACTTCACTCTCAGTTTACACATACAATGTTAATCCTGCTGTAACTTCTATCTATCGTATCATCTCCGTAAGCGATGCTAATGGCTGTATTGGTACTATGGACAATGTATCTGACGCTGTAGTAAGCGTATCAGATGTCCAGATCGCTGCTGAAACAGTGGTTGCTTCTTGCGAAGACTGGATTGCTAGAATACCTCTCCAGGTTAACGCTTCTACTTCAACCACATTCACCGCTACTTTACCTGACGGTTCAACTCAAACTGGTAACATCATGTTTGACGCTTATACACAACAACATTATGTAGAAGTTCAAATGCCTGCTGTTGCTGGTGACTACATCGTGACTATCGAAGTTGATGGTTGCGTAGGTGAAGTTCTTGTCAGAGTTCCTGCAAGCGATGCTTCAATGGGTGTTACTTCAACCCTTGTTGATCAAAGATGGGACGACGTTGTTGTTGTGAACAACAATCCTGACAATAACGGTGGTTACAAGTTCAGTACTTATCAATGGTACAAGAATGGTGAACCTATCAATGGTGCTACAGGTCAGTACTACCAAGAAGTTGGTGGTCTCGAAGGATTCTACTCAGTTGAACTCGATGGTATAAGAGTATCTGACGGTGCTCACGTACACTTCATCACTTGCGAGAAGTACTTCTCAGCAAATGCTTCAATCAGAGTATATCCTGTTCCTGCTAACACTACTCAGGAAGTTACTATTGAGCTGAATATGACTGAAGAAGAACTTGAAGGTGCTATCTTAGACATCTATGATGTAAGAGGTGCTCATGTTAAGTCACTCTCTAACTTGACTCCTATCACTAAGGTTGGTAACTTCGGTGCTCAAGGTACATACTTCGGCCGCATCATCACCGGTACTAATGAAATTAAGACTGTTAAATTCATTATTGTAAAATAAGTTAATCCCTGATTAGCGGTCCCGAAAGGGGCCGCTAAGAATGGGGTCAATGATAAATGAATAGAAAAAATTAAAAACGTTATATTATGAAAAAGAGTTTAATTATTTTCAGCCTTATTTTCGCCTTGTTTGCCACTTCTTTTGCACAAGAAGTGAAGGACGAACCGACTGGTGCCAAATCTACTGAAGCTACGGCAGATAACAAGGATGGTCAAAATGACCAGATCTGTCATCACCGTATCAACATCCATTTTGGTGGTGCTTGGAATAATAACATTTACAAGAGAATTCCAGCTTTCCGTGAAAATTATTCATTGAGCGCCATCTTTGATTTTCAATATGCTTATTTCTTCAATGAACATTGGGGACTTGGTTTAGGTGTTACTTTGTCAGATATCCATGCAAGAGGTACTATGGATTTTGATAAAGTTATTGAAGATTTCCCCGATAATGAATTCAACAATGACCAAACTTACTATGACAAATATTTCTTAGGTAAGGGTGTTGTTGAAAAACAAAATGTACTTGCACTGGAAATTCCTTTGCAGGCACAGTTTGAGTGGAAATTCAATGAAAAAGTAGGTATCTATGCTGCTTTGGGACTGAAAGCTTATTTGCCCCTCCGCGCTCGTAACTTCGGTAGTGGTACTGGTACATTGACTACTTCTGGATATGAGGAATATACAGACGCTTATTATCATGATATGGAAAATCACTTTGATACCTATACTTATAGCAAACAAGGTGGTCCTAACATTGGTATGGCTAGCAAGTATAACCCCACAGGTGCTGAAGCTAAAGAAGCAAGAAAGTACAGAATGCGTGCTTCAGTTGATTTGGCTGCAGATTTTGGCGCATTGTTCACGATGACTCCCAAAGCTGATTTCTATGTGGGTGCTTATTGTGGTGTTGGTTTCCTCGACATTCTTCCCAAAAACAAAACTGCTTTCTTCACTAATGAAGGTATGCAGGGTACTCTTGGCTCAGATGTTCTTCCTCAATTCGATGTGAAGAGAGACAAATGGCGCACTGTGACCGCTGGTCTGAAGATTGGTGTTCATATTAAACCTTGCGCTCACCTGAACAGAGAAAGCATGCGTGATCTGAAACGTCGTTTCATGAACGAAATGATGAAGAAGAATCAAGAACCTATCATTGTTAAGAATCAAGAATATGTTTATATCGTTCCAGTATGCGACGACTTGGTTGACGATGAAGGCGACGACACTCCCGGCAAGAAGAAACTTACTCCGAAAGACAAAGAAGCTCTTAAAGAGTTGGCCGATGTTCTTTCAAAGACTAAGATCCTCTTCGATTTGGATAAAGATATTCCAAAGATTGCTGACTACAACGATAATATTAACAGAACTGTTGAAATCATGAAGGCTAATCCTTCCTTCGGTTTGCAGATTGAAGGTTATACTTGTAGACTCGGTTCAGAAGAACACAACCGTGACCTGGCTCAGCGTCGTGCTAACAAGGTTATGCAGATGTTCATCGACAAGGGCGTTCCTGCAAGTCAGATCAGCACTGTTACTTATACAGTTAACGATCCTCAAAACTATCAGAATATTCCTGATGCAAGCTTAGAGGAACACCGTGCTGCTATCTTCAGAATCCTTGTTAGATAATAATATTATCTGTTATTAAAAAAAGACTGGCGTTACGTCAGTCTTTTTTTTGTTTAAATTTTGAGATAGTACGTGTACTATCTCAACAAAGAATTTTTGTTAGCCTGTATTTTATTGGGGAAATTTGTGTAACTTTGCAAACCGAAAAAAACAATAAAAACATTTTAAATATTATATCTATGAAAAAATTTGATCCCGCAACAAACATTCAGGCTATTGACATGAAGGATGCCCAGCGTGGTGTGAACCCTTCTATATGCGATAGCGCTACTTTTATGTTCGAAAAAGCTAAAACCATGACCGACACTTTCCATGGTGAAACTGAAGGCTATTTCTTATATTCAAGACATTGGAATCCTAGTACTTTGGCTTTGTGCAAAGCTTTAGCGGCTATGGAAGGTACGGAATTAGCATGGACAACGGGTTCTGGCATGGCAGCTATCACTGTGGCCCTTTTGCATGAGGTTAAAGCTGGTGATCATATCTTGTCAAGTATGACCACTTATGGTGGTACTTTCGCTTTCTTGAATAACTATATCAAGAAATTTGGTGTGGAAGTTGATTTCGTGAATATGCAGGATTTGGATGCTGTGAAAAAGGCTATTAAACCGAACACAAAGGTGCTTTATACAGAGACTATGAACAATCCTCTGCTGCGTATTGCCAATATTCCTGAACTTTCAAAAATCGCTCACGCTAACGGTGCAAAATTATTGGTGGATAATACCTTTACCCCGATGATTTTCTCACCTTATCAATTGGGTGCCGATGTGGTGATTTATAGTATGACCAAGTATGTGAATGGTATGAATGATTGCGTGGCTGGTGCTATCTGTGGTACTGCTGACTATATCAATTCATTGATTAATGTTAATGACGGTACAGCTATGCTCTTGGGCCCCGTTTTGGATCCTATGCGTTCAGCAAGCATCCAGAAGAATCTGCATACTTTGCATATCCGTATGAAACAGCACAGTGCAAATGCCATGTATTTGGCCAAGAGATTCAAAGAAACCGGTATCAAATACAACTATCCTGGTCTGCCCGAACATGTTGATCATGAATTATTCACCGAAATGATGAACGAAGGTTTCGGTTATGGTGGTATGATTTCTATCGATATGGGTACAGCAGACAGAGCTAGTGCCATTATGGAGAAAATGCAGGAACTGGGTGTCGGTTACTTGGCTGTTAGCTTGGGTTACTTCAAGACCTTGTTCAGCAACTCTGGTAAGTCCACTTCATCCGAAGTTCCGGAAGATATTCAAAAAGAAATGGGCATGAGCGAAGGTTTGATTCGTTTCTCCGTTGGTTTGGACAATGATCCTGAAAGAACCTTCCAGTTGATTAAACAGGCTATTGAAGCTACAAAATAATCAGAGATTCCCTATATTAAAAAGGCTGCCGAATGGCAGCTTTTTTTTGTTTTTTAGGAGAATAGTTTCTCGATTTTTTCTTTGTATTTGTTCTGGATAAAATTACGTTTCAGCTTGAGGGTAGGGGTAAGTTCTCCGGTTTGGATACTCCATTCGTAATCCACCAAAAGATACCTTTTTACTTGTTCTGCTTCACCAAATTGTTTGTTGTAATAATCCACCACACGTTTGAATTTATCTTTCACTACAGGGTGTTGAATCATTTCCTCGTTAGTGGTATAGGAAATGTGTTTGTTATTACACCAGGAGCGAAGGTCTGCAAAGTTGGGTACGATTAATGCTGCGGCAAATTTTTGGTTTTCTCCAAGAATCATGATGTTATCAATCAACGGCTCTTCACAGAATTTGGCTTCCAGAATGGTCGGAACAACATATTTGCCCATAGCCGTCTTGAACATCTCTTTTTTGCGACCTGTGATTTTCAATTGTCCTTCAGGAGTGATTTCTCCGATGTCACCTGTATGGAACCAGCCCTCCTCATCAATGGCAGCCTTGGTTTGTTCTTCATCGTTAAAATATCCTTTCATCACACAGTGACCTCTTGTAAGGATTTCACCATCTTCACCAATCTTGGCCTCTATTCCTGGCAAAATGGGGCCTACAGTGCCAAATTGTACCCCGTTTTTGAAGAAGTTGCTAACCGCAATAACAGGAGATGTCTCTGTCAGTCCATAACCTTCCAGAACGGGAATGTCCATGGCCCAAAATATCTTGTTGATACGCTCTTGGATGGCGGCACCGCCGGAAACGACGACATTAAGATTGCCCCCTAAAGCGGCTTTCCATTGTTTTAATACAAGTTTCCGTGCGATTCGAAGTTTTCTTTTATATAACTTGGAAGAGTTAAATTCGAATTCATTGGCCACATTGACGGCCCAGAAAAAGATTTTATGCTTGTATCCTGTTAATTTTCTGCCAGTGGCCAGGATCTTATCATATACTTTTTCCAGTAGTCTGGGTACTGTGGTGAAAATATCTGGTTTGATTTCATTGATATTATCTACAATTTTGGCCAGGTTTTCCGCATAATAGATGGAAACTCCTACATAATGCCATGCGTATATCAACATTCTTTCATAGGCATGGCAAAGAGGCAAGTAGCTCACAACCCTGCTTTGCGGAGTGGCGGGTATAATGGGAACCACAGCTTTGACATTGTTGAGAATGTTGTTATGGGTAAGCATGACACCTTTTGGATTTCCGGTGGTACCAGAGGTGTATATAAGTGTCACCACATCATCAGGGGTGATGCTGCTCTTGATTTCCTCTAAATATTGTGGACACGGATTGGCTACACCAAGTTCTATCACTTCGTTAAGGTGCCTGTAGCCACGAAGATTTCGGAAGGTATAAACCCTGTCTTGTAATTGTGGCATTTCTGCAATTACATTCTCAATCTTTCGCAGCAGCTCCCATCCAGCGACAAAAATCATTTTGATATCCGCATGATGAAGGATGTATTTGTACTCGCTTTCGCTGATGGTGGGATATATAGATACGTGAATGGCACCTAATTGCTGTATGGCCATGTCCAGAAAATTCCATTCCGGGCGGTTGTTGCTGATGGAGGCAATACGGTCTCCTTTTTTGATGCCTAACTGCATCAGGCCGTAACTGATATAGTTCACCTTCTCGATGTATTCCTTGGTACTGTATCGTACCCATACACCATTTTCTTTACCGCAAACAGCATCTTCCTTGGGAAAATACTTGTCGTAATGAGGCAAAAGATCAAATAAACGTGTTACTTCCATAATTTGAACGTTTAAACTGCAAAAATACGAAAATTATTAATGTGCTAATTGCTTATTGTGCTACTGCGACAATTTTGTTGCAAACATTACTCATACTTGAAAAAATAGTTGCAAAAAATAATATAAAATAATTATTGATAATATAAGAAAATATTTGTATATTTGCAAGACTTAAACATGGAAATACGGACTTATGAGAACAAAGGTGTTCGTTTTGATAATATTTTGTATGCCAATATTTTGTATGCTTTCCAAGGCACAGAACTATGGGACGGCAAAGGATTATCTGTTATCAAAGTTGGCGGTGACATCAACGATGCCTTTTCAATCTTTTTCATGGTTAAATGCTTCATGTGGCAACGATTATTTGCTAAAAGAACTTACAAGAACTCGTTTGGAAACTGTAATCTTGTACCATCGTCATGCGTTTGCTTTACGTATGTCCCATTATGGTTATGCTAAATATGGAGAGTTGACCACATCGGTGGCCTATGCGTTGAAACTGGGAACTAAGATGGCGGTGGGTTTGCAATTCCATTATATATTTCAGCATGTGAACCATTACGAATCGCTGCATTCTGTCACCTTTGACTTTTCTTTGTATGCACAGGCCAGTCGGAAATTGTCTTTCTTTTTTGAGCTGTATAATCCTGCACGATTAAAATACGGTGTGACTGGAAAAACCGTAATTCCAATGCGTTTTACGGTGGCGACACTGTATGAATTCAATGAGAAATTATTATTTTCAGTTAAGATTTTCAAAGAGCTACCTGGTATATTCGATGTGGACGCTCAATGTTGCTATAGCCCCAAGGAATTTTTTTACCTTTCGCTGGATTTGTCTCTTCATCATGTGCAATGTGGCGTTATGCTTCGTTTTCGTCACTTGTATTTTACGACAGATGTCAAGTATAACTACAATTTGGGTTTCGCCCCGGAAATTGGCATGATATACCAGTTGCCCATAGGTGATCGATGGCCGGGGAGGTGACGTTAATAGAATTCAGAATTCAAATTATTAATTCATGAAAAAGGTACTAACGACAGTAATTTTTGTATGTCTTGGCTGGTTTTTATCAGCTCAGGATACAGTGTCGTGGAGTTTGCGTCAGCGCGAGGATTTATTGTTTCGTTTTGAGGAATTGATAAACGATGATGAAAGCAATCAGGAGGAGGTGGAGGAATTGATGGTGGAGGAACAGGAAAAGTTTCAGGATATCAATAAAGTAAATGTCAATACTTTGACTCCAGAACTTGCATTTGGATTTTTGAAAATAACTGATTATCAATATTATAATTTGATATCTTATCTTGCGGAATATGGTCCTATGGTCTCTGTATATGAGTTGAATGCGGTGGAAGGTTTTTCGTATGATGATGTTCGGAGGCTGCAACCATTGTTGTTGGTGGACTTCGTGAACAAGAAAAAAAACTTTTTCAAGAATTTTTTCAGAAAAAGCAAGAATAGCTTGTTGTTGAGGTTTGGTCAGGTGTTAGAAAAACAAGCTGGTTACGAAAAGTCCCAGGACAAACACTATTTTGGTTCGCCATTTCGTTTAGCTTTCAAATATCAGTTCAGTTCGCAGGACAAATTCGTTTTGGCGGTATCAGGAGAGAAAGATGCGGGAGAACAATTTTTCAAGGGGGCGCAGAAGTATGGTTTTGACCATTATTCAGCTTATTTATGCCTGAAAAATATTGGAGTGCTGAAAAAACTGGTGATAGGGGATTTTAAGCTTGATTTCGGGCAGGGCTTGGTGATGGGTTCGGCTATGGTGGGAGGGAAGGGTGGGGGAGTGGATGCGGTCAGGCATTTTGCGGGCATGGTTAAGCCTGTGGCGCCGTTGAACGAAAGTACAGCGCTTCGTGGTATTGCAGTAACGGTGGGCAACTATCACTATACGGGTACAATATTTGCCGCCTATCGGAATTATGATGGCAATGTTGTGACAGAGGAGGATAGCACTCGCTTATACGAGGGCTCGTTGGGTCATAGTGGTTATCATCGGACCGAGGCCGAACAGGAAAAAAGTAATAATTTGAGATCGTGGGTATTTGGCGGTGATTTTTTGTATCGAGGTCGTATTTTTCGCATGGGCGCCAGGGCAGTTTATACGCAGTTTAATGCGGAGGTTCAGCCATCTTCCCGTGTTTATCAGCAATATAATTTTACAGGGAAGAGGCTGTTCAATGCGGGTGTGGATTATCAGTTGATATTGAAAAAGTTTGTATTGTTCGGAGAGGCAGCAATCTCTGGAAATAGAGGATGGTCAACGGTGCAAGGTGTTAATTTTGAATGTATCCCGGGAGTCTCTTTTGCGTTTTTAGGCCATTATCGTGATAAACGTTATGTGGCATTGCAAGTTTCATCTTCCGCTCAAGGAGAATGGGGCTTTTATTTGGTTTCACAGATGGTATTGGGGCCAAAATTGGATTTGAAGCTGTACTATGACTACACGTATTATACCTGGTTGCGTTATCGGGTGGATGCTCCAAGTGGAACGATGCAAGCCGGTTTGAACATGACAGCTGCTGTTAGTCGCTATGCTAAATTTTCATTCCGCTATCAATATAAACTGAAGCAGAAAAACAATACGGAGAGTGTGCTGGTCAACGACATTCATCCTTTTCATGCATCCAAGATTCGTTTACTTTGGGAATGTAATCCTATCGATATTTTGACCTTGAAAACAGAGGTGGATTATCTGCTGAATCATGCTAAAACACTTGATTATAAGCATGATGGATTGTTGTTGTACCAAGATGTGGATATTAAGGTGATGAAGACGGGTTTGGATTTTAATTTGTGCATGGCTTTTTTTGACACGGACACTTACGAAGAGCGCCTGTATGCGTATGAGCATGATTTGTATTATAGTTTTACCGTTAATTCATACTATGACAAGGGATGGAGAGCTTATTTACTGATCAAATATGCGTACAAAAATTTCCATATATGGTTACGTCTTGCCCAGACTTATTATTTGCATAAAAAGGAAATCGGCAGTAGCTTGGACTTGATTGCAAAAAATCATAAGACCGAACTGAAACTTCAGGTGATGGTGAAGTGGTGAAAATCAGTTAATAGTTGACAATTAATAATTAACAACTGATGGATGGAAGATGAAGGTTGCGGTTTTCTGGTGTCAGTACTTCAGTTTTGTGAAAAAAAAGATGTTTTCGGGGAGAATAATGTGTGAGGACATCATTATTTTTTGTATTTTTGCAAGAATTTATTTGCTGAAGTATGTTTGATTTTATCAAGAATTACGCTTTGAAAAAACACCTTGCATCACGCTTTGTTGAGCGCGAAAGGCAGGTTGTCTCTTTGAGAAACGCAAAAAATATTGGCATGCTTTGTGAGATTACGGACGAGGATTCCTACAAGGATGTTTTTGCCGTTTTTTCCAAACTTCAGACAATCAGCAAGGTGCAGATGGTGGGCTATATTGATGAGAACTCAGTTCCTTTTTATTGTTTGGAGCAGTTGGCCGCTGATTATTTTTGTAAAAAGAACTTGAATTGGTATGGAAAACCGGATATGGTGCAGGTGGATGACTTTGTCAATACTGAATTTGATATATTGATAGATTTTACCAAGAGTTCCTTAGCTCCTATTCATTATATTTTGACACTGACCCGTGCTTCTTTTGTTACAGGCGGAAATCCTTCAAACAGAGAATATTACGACTTGCTGATAGAAGGAGAGGATTTAAGCAACAAAAAATTGTTGGAAAACATATATGTTTATTCGCAAAAACTGAAGGGGGAATAATGAATGAATTGAATCTTAGAGGTTTAGGTGTCGCATTGGTGACACCGTTCAACCGTGAGGGTGAAGTGGACTATGCTCGTTTGCAGCAGCTGGTGGATGATGTGATTCAAAACAAGGTGGATTATGTGGTGGTCTTAGGTACAACTAGTGAATCACCGACCTTGACTCAGGAGGAAAAGCACAATGTGGTGCGTACTGTGGTGAATGCCACTGCGGGTAGAGTGCCTATTGTGATGGGTTGTGGTGGTCCCTCTACCCGTGTGGTGGTAGATAAACTTACCCATGCGGACCTTTCTGGTGTTTCGGCTATCTTATCTGTAACTCCTTACTATAATCGTCCGTCACAAGAAGGATTGAAGGAGCATTATCGGGAAATTGCTTATCGTTCGCCTCTGCCTATTATTTTATACAATGTGTGGAAAAGAACCTCCTGCAATATTGAAGCGGATACTACTTTGTTCCTAGCCAATGAGTACGACAATATCATTGGCATCAAAGAGGCATCGGGAAATATGAACCAGATTATGAAGGTGATAAAACATCGTCCGAAAGATTTTATGGTAATTTCAGGAGATGACGCTATCACCTTGCCACTCTTAGCTGTGGGTGTTGACGGATTAATTTCCGTGGTAGCCAACGCATTTCCTGCAGAAGTTAGCCAGATGGTTCATTTGGGAATGAACAACCGTTTCCCGGAGGCTCGATTGATACATGAAAAATTGTTGGATGTGACACAGGCTTGTTTCAAAGAAGGCAACCCGGCCGGTATCAAGGCGGTGTTGGCTTTGCAGGAAAAATTGGAATATTATTTGCGACTTCCTTTGGTGCGTGTGTCTGAAGAACATCAGCAATACATCAAAAATCTAATGGAGAATTTCAAATGAAAAAAATTCTTGTAACTGTTCTGTGTGCGTTCATTTTAAGTGGACTTTATGCACAGCAAGATCAACCTGATATCTTTAATTTGCCAGAAGTGTATGTGGATGTCACACTACAGTCGCAGGCACAACTCCAGCAGTTGGCTCATCAGTTTTCAGTAGATAAAGTGATGAAAAAGGATGGAGCTTATCAAGTCCGTATTTGGTTGGGACCACATGATTATCAGAATTTTTTGAATTTGGGCATTAAATATACCATATATCGTCCGAATACGAAATGGGGAGAATTGACCATGGCTACTACCTACGAGCAAATGGCTTCATGGAACAAATATCCTACCTATTCGGTGTATTGCGCTATGATGGACACCTTCCAGACCAGATTCCCTTCATTGTGCCGTGTGGATACCATTTTGGCTGCTACTCCCAATAGTCACAGTCTGTTAGCCTGTTATGTGGGTAGCAATATGGATGGTCATGAGCAGCGTCCGCAGTTTTTCTACACTTCCACCATGCATGGAGATGAGCAGACGGGTTTTGTGATGATGTTGCGTTTGATTGATTATCTTTTGAATAATTATACCACAGATGCCCAGGTTCAGCATATCATGGATAATGTGGATTTGTGGATTTGTCCAGTGGAGAATCCTGACGGCATGTATGCACGTAATGACAATTCGATGGGCGGCTCGTCATGGGGCGGTTCTGGCTCTACCAGAGCCAATGCTCATGGAGTGGATTTGAATCGCAACTATCCGGAAGTGGGGCAGCCAACCAAAAATTACGAGCCGGAGATTCAGGGCATGATGGATTTCGCTTCCCAGCATCATTTTGTGATGTCCGCTAATCTTCATGGAGGAGCAGAACTCTATAATTTTCCATGGGATTTATGGACCACTAACCAAGTGTCTCATGCAGACTTGGATTGGTGGTGGTATATGGGCAGAGCTTTTGCAGACACTTGCCATAAATATGGCTCTAATGGCTATTTTACGGAAGAGACGAATGGCGTAACTCCAGGTGGCGATTGGTACGTGATTGATGGTAGTCGTCAGGATTATATGAATTACTACCAGCATTGCCGCGAGGTGACCTTGGAGATTTCGGAAGACAAGTCTCCTTCGGGTTCACAATTACCACAGTTTTGGACCAATCTGAAGCATTCTTTGTTGAATTATATCGAAGAATGTTTGAATGGTTTTAATGGTACGGTGACCGATTCAATCACAGGAGAACCGTTGGAAGCTATGGTGTTCATCCAAAATCATGACATAAATTACTCTGAAGTTTATTCGCATCTTCCTGAAGGTAAATATTATAGACCTATCAAATCGGGCACTTATACCGTTACTTTCTCTGCTGATGGTTATGTGTCCAAAACTGTTCAGGTAACAACCACTGATGGTACTGCTCAACAAATTGATGTTCAGTTGGTTCCGGAAGGTTATGTGCCAGATCCTGGTGAAGCTGTCGAATTGTTTGCTTCCCAACAGCTGTTAGTTTATCCCGACCCTGTTGGAAACACCATGAATGTTCGTGTGAATGGACAGTGGCAAAATGCTGAAGTTTTAGTCTATGATGCTTCTGGCCGCCAAGTAATGAGATTCAATCTGACGGGCGAAAACACCATGGTTGAGGTGTCAAAATTAGCGAAAGGAACATACTTTGTCCAATTACGAAATTCTGTAACAGGCGAGGCCAAGACCTTAACTGTAGTTAAGAACTAGGAGTTAAGAATATACTACCCCGGTCTTCGGCCACCCCTCTAATAGAAGGGGAATTTAAAACTCCCCTTGAGCACGCAGTGCGAAATTCTCCTCGAGTGCGTAGCAGGAGACTCCTTTTGTGCATAACACAACTCCCCTTATAAGCTGTCCTCTAAAAAATAATTTGCACATTAGCACATTAACTAATTTGCACATTGTTTTTTTTCGTATCTTTGCCGCCACTTTTTTAGCAATAATATTTATTAATATAAAATAACCAAATCAACGATGAAAGTTTATCAAACTAAGGAAATTAGAAATGTTGCCCTTATCGGAGGTAACCGTACCGGTAAAACCACTTTGGCCGAAGCAATGGCATTCCATGGCGGCGTAGTGAGCAGACGTGGTACCGTAGAAGACAAAAACACAATCTCTGACTATCGCGATGTGGAGTTGGAAAGACAACAATCCATTCAGTCAACAGTCATGTATGCCGAGTTCGAAGGCTCAAAAATCAACATGATTGACTGCCCCGGTTTTGATGACTTCATCGGCGAGACCATCGGCGCTCTGCGAGTGATGGATTCCGCTTTGATGGTCATTAATGCTCAGAACGGTGTTGATGTAGGTGCTGAAATTCAATGGCGCTGGACCAAGAACATGAATGTTCCCGTTGTTTTCGTGGTGAACCAGTTGGATCATGAAAAAGCTAATTTTGACGAGACTTTGCACCAGCTGAAAGAATATTTCGGTGGTAGTGTGATGCCGTTGCAATATCCTGTAAACGCAGGTATCGGTTTTGATTCCGTTATCGACCTGCTGCAGATGAAACTGTTGAAATTCCCTGCTAATGGTGGTAAAATGGTAGTGGAAGACATCCCCGCTGACCAGAAAGACAAAGCTGAGGAAATGCACAACGCTTTGATTGAAGCCGCTGCTGAGAATGACGAAGCTCTGATGGACAAATTCTTCGAAGAAGGCACTTTGTCAGAAGAAGACATGGTGAAAGGTCTGAAATTAGGTATCGCCAATCGTGGTACTTTCCCCGTGGTTTGCGTGGCTGCACGTACCGACCAGGGTATTGACCGTTTGATGGATCTCATCATCAAGAACTGCCCGTCACCACTGGAAGCTCCTGCTATGAAGGCTACCAATGGTACCGAACATAAATTCAATGCTGCTGAATCGTTCGTGGGTTATGTTTTCAAAACCGCTATCGAACAGCACTTGGGTGAAGTTTCTTTCATCAAAGTTTGCGACGGTGAAGTAGCTAAAGCTGCTGATGTATTGAATACCAATACCAACACCAAGGAAAGAATTTCACAGTTGTTGGTGTTCGCAGGTAAGAACAGAGTTGAGGTTGAAAAAGCTGTTGCCGGTGATATCGTGGCTACTATTAAGCTGAAATCTACTCCTTGCTGTACCACTTTGGTAGCTAAGGGTGACGATGTTATCGAACCTACTGCTTATCCAGATCCGAAATTCCGTACAGCTGTTAGAGCTAAAAATACTGCTGATGAAGAAAAATTGGGTGCTATCCTGAACGAAATCCGTAAGACTGACCCGACCTTCTTGATGGAACAGTCCAAGGAATTGAAACAGATGATCATTTCTGGTCAGGGCGAGCAGCACCTGAACATCATCAAGTGGATGGTGGAGAAACTGAACAAGATTGAAGTTGAATACTATGCTCCGAAGATTCCTTATCGTGAAACCATCACGAAATCTGCAGAAGCTATGTATCGTCATAAAAAACAGTCTGGTGGTTCCGGTCAGTTCGGTGAAGTTCACATGCTGATTGAATCTTACTATGATGGTATGCCCAACCAGACCAAATATCCTATCCGTGCCACTGAAAGCTATGACCTGCCTTGGGGTGGTAAGCTCATCTACAACAACTGTATCGTGGGTGGTGCTATCGATGCACGCTTCATGCCGGCTATTTTGAAGGGTATCATGGAAAAGATGGAAGAAGGTCCTCTGACTGGTTCATACGCTCGTGACATCGTGGTGAACATTTACGATGGTAAAATGCACCCCGTTGACTCTAACGAATTGGCATTTAAGTTGGCTGGTCGTAACGCTTTCAAGGATGCGTTCAAGAACGCTGGTCCGAAGATTCTGGAACCTATCTATGATGTGGACGTATTTGTTCCGTCAGATCGTATGGGTGATGTGATGACCGACCTCCAGGGCCGTCGTGGTATCATGATGGGTATGGACAATGAAGGTGCTTTCCATATCATCCACGCTAAGATTCCGTTGGCAGAAATGAACAAATATTCTACCACCTTGAGCTCTATCACTTCAGGTCGTGCTTCCTACAGTATGAAATTTGCAGAATACCAGCAGGTTCCTACCGAAGTTCAGACTGAAATCATCAAGAAGTACGAAGAAGAAAACAAGGACGAGGAATAATAATTCGAAATATTTCGTATTTCCATATTATAGAGACGGGGCACGCCCCGTCTCTTTTTTTATGAAACAATCTTCTGTTCAAAAAATATCATAGAATTGTGTCGTTGGGTAAAAAAATAATGTATATTTGCAGAATCAAAATAGAACGCACACACATTTAATATTAACTAAAATTAACGCTTATGAAAAAGTATTTCGCTGAAATGGTCGGAACTTTTGTTCTGACATTACTGGGTTGTGGAACTGCTATGTTCCTCGGTTGTAACACTCCTGCTGGCGTGGTGGGTACAGCTGTTGCCTTCGGTTTGGCTGTAGTTGCCATGGCTTATACTATTGGCGGTATTTCAGGATGCCACATCAATCCTGCTATCACCTTAGGTGTGGCTCTTTCTGGCAGAATGACTTGGAAAGATGCTTGTGGCTATTGGTGCGGTCAGGTGATTGGCGGTATCATCGCTGGTGCTGTTTTGTTACTGCTCACCAATGTGGTTGCTGCTCCCGATTTGACTGGCGGCTTGGGTACCAATGGCGTTGCTAATGCTGGCGGCCCCATGGGTGCTTGCTTGGTTGAGTTGATCGCTACCTTTATCTTTGTGTTGGTTGTTCTTGGAACTACTGACGCTAAGGTTGGTGCTGGCAACTTGGCTGGCTTGGCTATCGGTTTGTCTTTGATTCTGATTCACTTGGTATGCATTAACTTGACAGGTACTTCTGTGAACCCCGCTCGTTCCATCGGACCCGCCATCTTCGCTGGTGGTCAGGCTCTGGCAGACCTGTGGGTATTCATCGTTGCTCCTCTCGTAGGTGGTGCTTTGGCAGCATGCGTATGGAAAGGTTTCTCATGCGAAAAATGCGCTAAAGAAGCATAATACATAGTTAAAGTTAAGAATTAAGAACTAAGAATTAAGAAGGTTTCAACCCTTAACTCTTAGTTCTTAATTTTTAGTTCTTAGTTTAAAACATGTTAAACGACACCTTCGGCATCATTTTCCGCCTCACAGATGAAGGCGACACCCATGGACCCTCTATGTCAGGTGTGATTGAGAATTGTCCTGCCGGAGTGGCGATTGACGAAGGTTTTATTCAGGCGGAATTGGCAAGGAGAGCACCTTCTGAAGATGCTAATTCCACCAAAAGAAAAGAACCCGATGTGGTGGAGTTTACGTCGGGAATCATTAATAATTTGACGACAGGTGAGCCTATTCAGTTTAAGATTCCCAATCGGGATGTCAAGGTGAATGAGGCTCAAAAGTATGTCATAAAGCCGTCCCATGCTTCTTTTGTTTATCGCCAGAAATACGGGGCTAAGTCCAATGAGGAGTGTGGGCGGGCTTCGGCACGTCAAACGGTGTGTCGTGTAGTGGCGGGAGCTATTGCCAAGCTGTATTTGCGTCAGTTTGGAATTACGATTACCGCTGAGGTTTTATCCACAGGGGAACCGTCCTGCGAAGGCGATACTTTTGGTGCCAAGGTGGGCTGTCGCATCAGCAATTTGCCGGCAGGTTTAGGTGAGCCAGTCTATAATAAATTTAGTGCGCGACTGGCCTTTGCCATGATGTCCATCAATACGGCCAAGGGTTTTGAGATAGGGGAGGGCTTTGCTGCGGCGGACATGAGCGGCAGCCAATACAATGACACCCAAAATCCTGATTTTTCATTTAATAGCAACCACGATGGAGGTGTGCAGGCTGGTATCACCAACGGTCAGGATGTTTACTTCAAGGTCGCTTTCAAACCGATTCCATCTCTTCAGTTGGAACAACAAACCATTGATTTCGACGGAAATCCTGTGGTATATAAGGCCAACGAGCGCAACGACAAATGTGTCGCTCCGCGGGTATTGCCCGTAGTGGAGGCCATGGCCGCCATGGTGGTGGCTGATTTTATGCTTTTGCGTGAAATGTAGGGAAAGCTTGCATGTATCCGCAAACAATAAAAATTATCCGTTTTTGTAATTCGATAAAATTCTGTATCTTTGCGTTTGCAAATTTATAGGATACGTGGTAATATGGGATGCACTATGGGAAAATGGAGTTTTATGACATTCAACAGGGTATTGCTGCAGCTTTGTTTGTTGCTGTTGATGCTTATGTTCATTGTACCCGTTTTTGCCCAGGAGGAGGATCCTTGTGTGCAAACCCCGAGCAAAACTTCGGAAAGACTATATAAAAAGGCTCGTGAGTTGCAAAAAGCAGGCAAAAAGGAAGATGCCTTGGAGGTTTACGAAGAACTGTTGGCACAAGATCCTACATATCTTGAAGCCCAGTATTATTATGCTCTGGCCTATTATTTGCCTATTGAGATGGAAAAATTCGTTCTTGACACCAAAGTCAAGAAACAAAATGCGGCGAAGGCTTTGCAGGCTTTCAATGCCATATATGCCATTTGTCCGTATTATAAAATCCATTATAACCTGTATGCCGCCCGATTGGCATACTTCACAGAGAAATTTGAGGAAGCAAAAAAATTTGCCCGTGTATTGGTTGATAATCCGGATTTAGTATCCAAACTTGAGCACATTGACGAAGCTAAGCTTATTATCAAAAAAGCGGCTTTTTATGACCATATCTTAAGTCACCCGGTGCCTTTTGAGCCGAAACCAGTCAAAGGAATCTCAACCAAGGCTGATGAATATTTAGCAACGGTATCACCTGATGGGGAATATTTTTATTTTACCCGTCGTATGGATGTTACGGAAGCCTCTCCGTTTGGTGGTAGCAAAACCGTAAATAAAGAGTTTTTCAGCAGCAGCAAAAAGAGAGCGGATGGTACTTTCGGCAAGGGTGAACCTCTACCTTCACCATTTAACCGTTCCAATCATGAGGGTAGCCCTACCATTAATTTGAGCAATGACATGCTGATTTTCTCAAGGATGACTACGGCATCAGTGGGAGGCGGTTCTTATCCTAACTATGATTTGTATTGTTCCTATTATATTGATGGAGAGTGGACTACGCCGGAAAAGCTGGGCGGTGGCATCAATCGAGATGACTCATGGGAGTCGCAGCCGTCGTTGAGTTCAGACGGAGAGGTGCTTTTTTTCGCCAGTGACAGACCTGGTGGTTTTGGAGGCTCGGATATATGGTATTCGCGTAAAAATGCCGAAGGGGAGTGGCAGAAACCTGTGAATTTGGGTAAAACTATCAACACTGCAGGCAATGAGAGGTCCCCATTTTTGCATACCGATAGCAAAACGCTGTATTTTTCCTCTGCTGGTCATGACGGGATGGGTGGTATGGATGTTTTTTATTCCAAAATGGATGCCGCTGGCCGTTGGACAACTCCCGTCAACATTGGTCATCCCATCAATACAGAGCGTGATGAGGTGGACTTCTTTGTCAGCTTGGATGGCAAAACTGGCTATTTCTCTTCCGACCAATATAATGAGGAAGGTATATTGATTGGTGGAGGTGTCGGAACTAGACAAAGTAATGTGTCATGGGATATTTTCCAGTTCGAATTATATGAGGATGCTCGTCCGCATTCGATGGTGATCATTAAAGGAAAAGTAGAGGCTGATGATGGAGATATCAGCAATGCTGTGGTGGAGGTACGTAATGAGAAAGCTCAAGTGGTAAGCCGTGCCAAGGTGAATGCCAATACAGGTCAGTATGCGGTGGCCGCTGAGGTAAATAAGGAAAAACCGCAGAATCTGATTGTGAACGTGAAGAAGGAAGGACATTCATTTGATACCAAGCTGATTACGGTTGAACAGCAAAAGAAAGATGTAATTACTAATGATGCCGAAGTAAAGAAAGTTGAGGTGGGCAAAACTTGTGATTTGCATGATATCAATTTTAAGACCAATGATTATTCATTGACGGAAGAATCCGAACAGATTATCCGCCTGTTTGTGGAGTTTTTGGAGGAGAATCCAAAAGTAAAGGTTGAAATTCAGGGACATACGGATAACATAGGAGATGACAATTCCAATTTGAAATTGTCGCAGCAGCGAGCCAAATCGGTGTATGATTATGTCATCAGCCAAGGGGTTGACGCAAGCAGAATCAGCTATAAAGGTTATGGAGAGTCCCGACCTATTGCTGACAATAAAACTGAGGCGGGAAGGGCAAAAAACCGAAGAACAGTGTTTGTGATTTTGGCAAAGTAATTGTTTATGGATGAGAAGATTATAGATAAAACGATATATTTCTTGGGCATTGGTGGAATAGGGATGAGCGCCTTGGCCCGTTATTTTTTGCAGGCTGGAAATCATATTTATGGTTATGACCTTACTCCCAGTGATATTACGGCTCATTTGGAAGATTTAGGTGCGATAATTCACTATGAGGAGGATGTTAAGGCCATACCCGAACAAGTGGATTTTGTGGTTTATACGCCTGCTGTGCCGAAAACGCATCAGGAATATGTGTATTTTGAAAAGAACAATATACCGATATACAAGCGTTCGGCAGTGTTGGGTATGATTAGTTCGCATCTGCCCACCATCGGGGTGGCGGGTACTCATGGCAAGACTACCACGACATCGATGATTACGACCATTTTGCATGACAATCATCCTTTGTTGGCTTTCATTGGGGGAATTGCTAAGAATTTCAATGCCAATGTGGTGATTGATGACCATGCGGAGATGATGGTGGTAGAAGCCGATGAGTTTGACCGTTCTTTTCTGACCTTGCATCCCGAAGTGGGGGTGATTACCTCGATGGATGCCGACCATCTGGATATTTATGGAGCGAAAGAAAAGCTGGTGGAGTCGTTTCAGCTCTATGCCGCACAGGTAAGGGGTGCGTTGGTGGTACATGAGAAAATTGCCGCCCAGCTTCAGCATCCCCACAAAGTGGTGTATGGCCTGTCTTCAGACTGTGATTATTATGCTACTGATATACAGTTGTTTCCAAATTCTGCTGATTTTATTTTGCATCATGGTGATGAAGTTTTCCCGATGCATTTGTCTGTTTCGGGAACGTATAATGTGCTGAATGCGGTGGCTGCTTTTGCGGCCGTGCGGGAGTTTTGCAATCTTCGGAATCTACCGATACAATCAGATCTTTGTATCTCGCAGTTAGCGGCTTTTAATGGTGTAAAACGCCGCTTTGACTACCGTATAGAGCGTCCTGATTTTGTCTATATCGACGATTATGCTCATCATCCTGAAGAGCTTAGGGCTTTTATTACGGCGGTAAAGAAAATCTATGCAGAGAAGCATGTGTGTGGCATTTTCCAGCCGCATTTGTACAGTCGTACAAGGGATTTTGCCCCGCAATTTGCCGAGGTGTTGTCCATGTTGGATACGGTGATTCTGCTTGATATTTATCCGGCACGAGAGCTTCCTATTCCAGGCATCACCTCGCAGTATCTGTTGGACATGATTCAGAATGACCATAAATATTTGTTGATGACAGATGAGGTTCTTCCGTTCATTGAGCAACATAAACCAGAGGTGTTGTTAACGATGGGCGCGGGGAATATTGACAGGTTAGTGCCGAAGATTGAAGAAGCGATGAGGAATTAAAGAGAAGTTTTGTGCATTGCGCTCAAGGAAAGATGGACTTTGCAAAGGGGGAGTCTCGTGCTACGTAGTCGAGGGGAGTTTCGCACTTTCGTGCTCAAGGGGAGTCTCGCTTCGCTTGAGGGGAGTTGTATTCAAAATATTTTTCATTTGGGTGAAAATTGTATCGAAAAAAGTTGTATTTTTGCACCCTCAAAAAACGGGATATAGCGTAGTCCGGTTATCGCGCCTGCTTTGGGAGCAGGAGGTCGCCTGTTCGAATCAGGCTATCCCGACCAGGAGGTTCCGTAGCTCAACTGGATAGAGCAGCTGCCTTCTAAGCAGCAGGTTCCGCGTTCGAGTCGCGGCGGAATCACCAAAAGGCATCCATAACGGATGCCTTTTTTTATTTCGTGCTCAGATAAATGAAAAAAAAGGTGACCTTTGTTGAGGTCACCTTTTGCTTGAGGTTGGGAAACGCCTATCTGGCAATCTTCACTTTCTTAAATACGTTGTTACCGACTTTTACCAAGTAAATGCCATCGGTGGTAATGATGTATTTGCGGACAGACTGTGAGATATTGCTTTCGCTGACAATCAGACGGCCACTCATGTCGTAAATCTCAACGGAGAAGCCTTCTGCATTGGCAACGACAACCTGATTATCATAGCTGTATACATTGACATTGGAGAGGTTAGCATCGTTTATACCAATCACGATCTGGAAGATAGCGGTGAAAATACTATCTTGTTCCACAGTGATGGTACGCGGGTTATCCGTATTACCATCGTTCCAGCTTACAAATACATAATTGGTGAATGCCGTAGCGGAAATCTGAATTTCTGAACCATAATCGAAGGTACCGTCACCAGCAACCTCACCCATGGTTCCATCGTTGCTCAATACAGTGATGGTGTGCTGGTCGATAGCGAAGATGGCGGTCAGACCGATAGCTTGTGCCGGGAAGATGGTTCTCGGATTGTCGGTGTTGCCGTCGCTCCAGCTGACGAAGTGGTAGTGGGGCTCTGGAATAGCCGTAATGACAATTGGAGTGTTGGGTGACAAGTGTCCGCCGCCCGGAAGTTGTACATTGACATACCCCATCAGTGTATCGTTGCTGATAATCTCGATTTCCTCGGGGATGAAGAAAGCAATGAAGTTGCTGTCGCGGTCAACCGTGATGATACGTGGGTTGTCGATGCTGAGGTCGTTCCAGCCGAGGAAGATGTATCCTTCGTCGGCAGTAGCGGTCAAGGTGTCGGTGCTGCCGTAAGCGAAGCTACCACTGCCGCTTACTGTACCCCATGGAGTCTGGTCACTGACATTCACGGTAATATTGAAGTTGTGAAGTGTGAAGATAGCGGTTACAGTCACATTTTCAGCGGGCATGATAAAGCCGTTGTTCGGGGTTTCGATGGTGTCACCAGAAACAGTAGTCACTACAAAGTCAACAAAATCGTAACCGTAGTCAGCAGCAGCACTCAGTTGAATCCAAGTATTGTAGTCGGCGGTGGTGTTGGTGGTTGTGCCAGCAGTAGCGCCTGTCACTGTCACCGTAATGGTACCGCCAGTCATCTGGTTCACCGTGATGTCGTAGCTGTTGATCTGCCACTGGGCGTCAACGGTCAGGTCGTTGGCTGGCATAGTGGTGGGCAGTGCGGGGCTCCAACCGGTGAAGGTGTAGCCTTCCTTGGTTGGGTTGGCGATAGGAGTGATAGTAGCGCCGAATGCGAAGGTATCCTGAGCCAAGATGCTGTTACCATCCATGTAGGTGATAGTGTAGTTGTTAACCGTATAGGTGGCGGTCACAGTTACATCACTTGCAGGCATCATGAAGCCGTTGTTCGGTGTCTCAATAGGAGTACCGTCAGCGGTAGTCACCACGAAGTTGCCGAAGGTATATCCGTCAAGAGTCACCTCAGAGAGCTGTACCCAAGTATTGTAGTCGGCGGTGGTGTTGGTGGTTATGCCAGCAGTAGCACCTGTCACTGTCACCGTAATGGTACCGCCAGTCACTTGGTTCACCGTGATGTCATAGCTGTTGATCTGCCACTGGGCATTAACAGTCACATCGTTGGCGGGCATAGTGGTGGGCAGTGCGGGATCCCAACCAGTGAAGGTGTATCCTTCCTTAGTCGGGTTAGCGATAGGAGTGATGGTAGCGCCGAAGGCGAAGGTGTCCTGAGCCAAGATGCTGTTACCATCCATGTAAGTGATGGTGTAGTTGTTAACCGTATAGGTGGCGGTTACCGTTACATCACTTGCAGGCATCATGAAGCCGTTGTTCGGTGTCTCAATAGGAGTACCGTCAGCGGTAGTCACCACGAAGTTGCCGAAGGTATATCCATCATCGGTTGTTTCAGAAAGCTGAATCCAAGTTTCGAAGATGGCTGAGGTGTCGGTGGTGGTGCTGACATAGCTGGTAACTGTTTCACCAGCGAAGCTGACTGTAATGGTACCACCAGTTACCTGATTGATAGTGATGTCGTAGCTGTTGATCTGCCACTGAGCATTGACGATCAGGTCGTTGGCCGGCATAGTGGTGGGCAGTGCGGGGTTCCAACCTGTGAAGGTGTAGCCTTCCTTGGTTGGGTTAGCGATAGGAGTGATGGTAGCGCCGAAAGCGACAGTATCTTGAGCCAAAATGCTGTTACCATCCATGTAAGTGATGGTGTAGTTGTTAACCGTATAGGTAGCGGTTACCGTTACATCACTTGCAGGCATCATGAAGCCGTTGTTCGGGGTCTCGATAATTTCACCGTCTTCGTCGGTCACCAAGTAATCAACAAAGGTATAACCATCTTCGGTTACCTCAGAAAGCTGTACCCAAGTATTGTAGTCAACAGTGGTGTTGGTGGTTATGCCAGCAGTAGTGCCTGCCACTGTCACCGTAATGGTACCGCCAGTCACTTGGTTCACCGTGATGTCATAGCTGTTGATCTGCCACTGGGCATTAACAGTCACATCGTTGGCGGGCATAGTGGTGGGCAGTGCGGGATCCCAACCAGTGAAGGTGTAGCCTTCCTTAGTCGGGTTAGCGATAGGAGTGATGGTAGCACCGAAGGCGAAGGTGTCCTGAGCCAAGATGCTGTTACCATTCATGTAAGTGATGGTGTAGTTGTTAACCGTATAGGTGGCGGTTATCGTTACATCACTTGCAGGCATCATGAAGCCGTTGTTCGGGGTCTCAATAGGAGTACCGTCAGCGGTGGTCACCACGAAGTTGCCGAAGGTATATCCGTCAAGAGTCACCTCAGAGAGCTGTACCCAAGTATTGTAGTCGGCGGTGGTGTTGGTGGTTGTGCCAGCAGTAGCACCTGTCACTGTCACCGTAATGGTACCGCCAGTCACCTGGTTCACCGTGATGTCGTAGCTGTTGATTTGCCACTGGGCATTAACAGTCACATCGTTGGCGGGCATAGTGGTAGGCAGTGCGGGGTTCCAACCGGTGAAGGTGTATCCTTCCTTGGTCGGGTTAGCGATAGGAGTGATGGTAGCGCCAAAGGCGAAGGTATCCTGAGCCAAGATGCTGTTACCATCCATGTAAGTGATGGTGTAGTTGTTCACTGTATAGACAGCCGTCACGGTCACATTTTCAGCTGGCATGATGAAACCGTTGTTCGGGGTCTCAATCGTGTCACCCGAAGCGGTAGTCACCACAAAGTCACCGAAGGTATAACCATCATCAGTTGTTTCAGAGAGCTGAATCCAGGTCTCGAAGTTGGCTGAAGTGTCGGTGGTGGTGCTGATGTAGCTGGTAGCCGATTCGCCAGCGAAGCTGACGGTGATGGTACCGCCAGTCACCTGGTTGATGGTGATGTTGTAGCTGTTGACCTGCCATTGAGCGTTCACAATCAGGTCTTCTGCCGGCATGGTAGTAGGCAGAGCAGGATTCCAACCAGTGAAGGTATAACCCTCACGTGTCGGGTTGGCGATAGGAGTGATATTAGCACCAAAGGCGAAGGTATCCTGAGTCAAGATGCTGTTACCATCCATGTAAGTGATGGTGTAGTTGTTCACGCTGAAGGTAGCGGTCACGGTCACATCCTCTGCGGGCATCATAAAGCCGCTGTTCGGGGTCTCAAGGGTGTCGCCAGATACAGTTGTAACCACAAAGTCACCGAAGGTGTATCCATTAAAAGTTAAGGCATCAAGACGTACCCAAGAGTTGTACTGGACAGAGTCACCGATAGTGGTGCCGACTGCGGCTCCCTCAAGTATAATCATAACTACACCGCCAGTCGCCTGATTAATAGTGACTTTGTAACTGTTGGGAGTGAAGGTTGCGGAAACATTCACACCGCCTTCCGGCATTACGAAGCTGTTGTCGGTCACAGTCACAATCTCAGGAGCAGGAGTGTTGACGGTGGTCACCACCCATTCGCCGAAGCTGTAACCGTTGTCAGGTGTTGCGGTCAGGTTGACGATAGTGCCTGCGGCGGCGACTGTCGCATCAGCGGTGACGGTACCATTGGTGATGTTGGTATCAATGGTGACGGTGTATTCTTCAAGTGTGGTGAAGCTGAGTGTTTCACTCCAAATGCTGGTGAGCATTGGATTGCATTGCGAAGCCATCCTTACATAATAAGTGGTGCCAGAGTGCAGATCTAATCCTATCAGACTGCTGAGAGGAAGAGAGGTGGGGAAATAATTAGGAGCTGTGGAAGTGGCGACTGGAATATAGTCATCAAAGTTAAGATCAGTAGAGATATTGACCATGAAGTCACTTGGCACATGTGTGCCAAAATCGTAAGAAAGTAACGCACTATGTGCTGTCACATCGCTGATGCTGACGCTTACAGGAGGATAACAGGTGTCGTTGGTGTTGAAATTAAGCCAAACGGTGTCGCTGATTCTATCGAAAGAACAATAAGCGAAAACTCCCACACGGTAATGGGTGCTAGGTTGCAGTTCAGAGAGGTGCCAGCTTTGAGAGAGTTGCGATTCGGATTCGGTCAACACTCCGTTTTCATAGAGTACGCCTCCGAAGCTGTTGTTCTGGCTGCTGTTCCATGTGATGAGTGCTGAGGTGGCGGTAATCGAACCTACTGCAAGATTTTCCGCAGCCATACAAGGAATAAGCTCCCACTGAGCGTAAAGCGTCATGTTGCTGTCGGGCATGGTGAAAGGTTCAGCAGGATTCCAACCGGTGAAGATGTAGTCTTCTTTCTCAGGTCCGCTCATCGCATCGATAGTATCACCATAATCGTAAGTGACAACTTCAAATGTATCCAGATCGTTTATATAGGTGATGTTGTAGCTGTTGACTCTGTATATTACTCTCTCAATCACATCTGCAGCGCCCATGATACCCATGACGGTATCCTGTGAAGCTGTGTATCCTGTCACAACAGGAGATACCACGCTGTAGGCAGTATTATACTCGATTGTTTCGGTATGAGCAGGAGCGGCTTGTGTACCATCTAAATAGAGGTAATGGATGGTGAGATCGTAACTATTGATAGTGAAGGTAGCGGTCACAGTCACATCGCTAGCTGGCATGGCAAAGCCGTTGTTTATAGTGGAAAGAACTGTGCCACCAGTATCGGTTACCACAATGCCATAGAAAGTATAGCCATCATTGGCTACAGCGGAAAGCTGAACCCAAGAGGCGTATTCAGCGGAGTCAATCACATTGGTGGCTTGGACGCTGCCGCCCTGAACTTGAGCGATATTGATTCTGTAGCTGTTGATCTGCCATTGGGCGTGTGCTTCCATGTTGTAAGCAGGCATGGTAGTGGGTAGAGCAGGTTGCCAACCAATGAAAGTGAAGCCTACAACGGTCGGGTCAGCGATAGGAATAATGGTGTCGCCGCAAGCAAAGGTATCTACAGCCAATACTTCATAATCTTTCAGGTAGGTAATGGTGTACTCATTGGCAGTGAAGTTAGCGGTCACAGTTACATCGTTGGCGGGCATCATAAAGTAACTGTTGTTTGTAATGGCAATGGGTGTGCCGTCAGCGTTAGTTACCACGAAGTCATTGAATGTATATCCATTGTTAGTACTCACGGAGAGCTGTATCAGAGACCCAAAGGCAGCGGTGGTGTTGACAGTAGTGCTGTTAGCACCTATATTGTTTTCAGTAACAGTAATGGTACCGCCAGCCACCTGATTAATGGTGATGTTGTAGCTGTTGACTTGCCACTGCGCACTTACAGCTATGCTGTGAGCCGGCATGGTGGTTGGGATAGCTTCGCTCCAACCCGTGAAGGTGTATCCCTCACGTGTCGGGTTAGCAATAGGAGTGATGATGTCGCCGTATAAGAAGGTATCAACTTCCAGAATAGTACTGCTGCCATTCATCATGTAGTAAGTGATGGTGTATTCGTTAGCAGTGAAGTTAGCGGAAACGGTCACATCATTGGCGGGCATGGTGAATGCGTTGTTCTGTACGGCAATAGGTGTGCCGTCAGCGGTGGTCACAGTGAATCCGTTGAAGGAGTATCCATTGTCGGGCATTTGACTGAGTTGAACCCGTGTGTTGTAGTTAGCTGTGGTGTTGCTTGTTGTACTTGCAGGAGCATCTTCCACTGATACGGAAACAGTACCGCCAGTTACCTGATTAACTGTGATGTTGTAGCTGTTGATGCTGTAAATAACTCTTACAATCATATTTTCAGCGCCCATGGTACCCATAACGGTATCCTGTGAAGCCGTGTATCCTGTCAATGCAGGAGATACCACGCTGTATGCAGTGTTATACTCGATTGTATCGGTATACGAAGGAGCAGCCTCTGCGCCATTTTGATAGAGGTAGTTGATGGTGAGTTCGTAGCTTTTGACATCAAAGATAGCGGTCACAGTCACATCGTTGGCGGGCATAACAAAGTGACTGTTGTTTGGAGTGGCAATGGGTGAGCCGTCAGCATTGGTTACCACATAGCTGTTGAAGTTGTATCCATTGTCGGTCACCACTCTTCTGAAATAAATCCATGCTCCGTAATATATGCTATCACCTGTAGTAATATTGTTCTCGTGGCCGGTTTCGTCATAATAGTAAATAGAAATGGTACCACCTGTCACCTGTGTAACAGTGACTTTGTAGCTGTTTTTCTGCCATAAAGCGCCGACTAACAGGTTGTTGGCTGGCATGGTAGAGGGTAGTTCAATACTCCAACCGATGAAAGTGTAGCCTTCCTTGGTCGGGTCGGCGATAGGAGTAATGTTTGCACCGTAAGCGAAGGTATCCACTGCCAATGTATCGCCGTCATCCCTGTATGTGATAGTGAATTTTTGAATAGTGAATCTGGGGGTTACAGTCACATCGCTAGCGGGCATGGTGAAACCGTTACTTGAAAAGGAGAGAACGGTGCCATTAGCATCGGTTACCACAACGTCATTGTAAGTACAACCGTCATTG
>JAEEGG010002718.1_pt1 | contig 45229 bp, 29 predicted proteins | sample 9134161 | NCBI WGS metagenome assembly JAEEGG01 (sample SAMN16246543, study PRJNA631951) | gut metagenome | biome: gut microbiome; feature: rumen; material: CR-attached | host: Bos | place: Iran: Karaj | collected 2018-10 | reverse complement strand
AACTCTACCTTATTGGCGACAACGACCTATTGCTTACCAATGCGCTTCGCAGCGGTAAGACCGTAGCCAAAGGAACATCCTACACCGACACCATCACCTTCACCATTTCCACTTCTGCTATTGGCAAGATTTCTCTGTATGTCAACACCAATGCCAACCAGCGCATTCACGAATCGTCGTGGGCAAACAACATTGACACCATTGAGGTATCAGTAAGTCAGTCAGCGCAAGGCGATTTGGCTATTGCCCACATCCAGGCGCAGAGCACCGTCACTTCAGGTCAACGAATGACAATAGGATGGACTTTGCAGAACAAGGGAGGTTACGCCTTGAGAGGCGGCAACTTGAAGGAGTTGGTATATCTCTCTGAAGACAAACAATATGACATCGGCGACCAACTGATTGGCACGGCGACCAATGAGATCTTCCTGCCATTGAACGCTACGGCACAACATACCGTTACCGCTAAAATTCATGGCGTTAAAGAAGGTTATTATTACATCATTGTAAAGACGGATGCCGACAACACTTTTGCCGAAGCAAATGAGGAGAACAACACGGCGGTTGCTGCCGAGCCTGTACACGTCATGCTGCCGCGCCTGCCGTTCAACACGAATGTGGCTGACACGCTTGAGGAGGGCTTTGCCAACAACTACCTGTTGGTTGTAGGCGACAACACCAACGAAACGGTGCGCATCAGCGTCAAGAGTGGCGATTCGCTCACGGGCGCCATCAATCGGATTTATGTGCAACACAACGATGTTAGTGGTCCGCAGCAATACTCTTTCGGTTCGGATGCCAGCATGCACCCTGAAGTATATGTACCTTCAACAGAGGATGGTTACTATGGCGTCCATGTGGAAGGCCTTTCCGCTGGTGGCAGCAAGCAGCCTATCGTCATTCGTGCCGACATCCTGCCCTTTGAACTGACGAGCGTCTCGCCGGCCTTCGGTGGCAACACGGGCAAAGTGACGCTGGAACTTGAGGGTGCCCGCTTCAGCGACAGCACGCAAGTGAAGTTGACGTCCGACGCGGAGACCATTACAGCCGACGGCATCGTTTGCGTCAACGCCCACAAGCTCTACGCCCAATTTGATCTGACAGGAAAAGCAACGGGCTTTTACACCATTACAGCACAAGACAGGGCACAGAGCTCATCGCTGCCACAAGCCTTTGAAATCCGCGCAGGCGAGCCTGCAACTCTCTTCACCAACTTGCAATTCCCAGCCAATGCCATGCCTAACCAAATTGTGAGAATGACTTTGGAATTCGGTAACGACGGCAATGTGGACATTGAGGCACCCACCATCACCCTTGTTAGCCATGGCGGAGCCTACATAGCCTTGACGCAAGAAGGCCTGACCGAGCAGAAGGAGAGTCTGTCGATACCGCTACGCACCGACGACAACCCGACTTCCGTCCTGCGTCCCGGCACTCATGGAACCATCACTGTTTACGCCTATACTGCCGGCAACCTTGTCTTCACCATCCAACATTAAAAATCATCATTTCTTATGAAAACAACATATAAACCGATTGTACTGATTATTCTCCTCCTGACAGGGTGGTATTGTCCGCTGCGCGCCCAATTTGCCGGGCCCGACAAGACCGTATCACGCACCGACGGACCGCAAGAGGTTCTCATCGGCATGCCTGACAACGACCCGCATGTGTGCTACCAATGGGTTGGCGAACACATCATCAGCGACAATGAAAAACCGCAAATCCGCGTCAGTCCGATGGATTCGGTCACCATTTACAATGTGAAGAGAATCAGCCAAAACGGCATTGAGGAGGACCAGGTAAAAGTTTTCATTACCGACATGATAAAGATTGACAGCATCGTGCCTTTGCACAGTTGCTGGCGTCAGGGCTCGGCCATCAGCATCAACGATTTTGCCATTTACACCACGCCGGCAGGAATGTCGCAGCAAGTACGCATAGCCCGCGGCTCGACCACCGCCAAGGGAAGAGCTTTAATAGCCGAAACCGACACCACTGTCACCTTAGAGGCGCTTGTCAACAATCAAGTCACCGACCAGAAATCGGTAGGTATCCATGTGGTCAACAATCAAGTGATGATCGACAACACCACCAACGCCCAGTTGGCCATGTTGAGTGAAACAGGCAATTTGACCAGGGCCAAGTTGAACAGCATCCGCAGTCAGATGGGGGTACTGCAAGGCTCCGGCAACGCTGGCAGTCCCATGCAACAACTCAACATCCAGAACAAGAAATTCAAAGATTGCGGCTGTCCCACATCTGCTGGCAATCAGGTGTTTAACACCAATGAAGCTCTCATCAGCCTAACGGCCAGCAGCGCCTACGCCAACACTTTTGCACTGCCGACCAGCGCTGGCATGCTATCGATGATGCCCTTGAATGCCACAGTCAACTTGAGCCTATCGTTAGACTACAACGACACGCTACGTCTTTCGGACTGCGCAAACGAAGAGATTATGCCCCTCAACCCGCATTTTTCTGCCAACACTAAACTATCTATCAACGAATTGCATAAAAACATAATCTACGGAAATGCGACCTCCACCACGCAAGCCACCATCGGCGACTGCCACTTCGACTTCACCGACGGCAAAGTGAAATGGGGCGACATCAATATGGAAGTCAAAGGAAATGTTTCCTTGAAGATGATTACGCTAACGCAAGGAAATTATGAGGTTAATTTATTGGAGGAAAAAGTAATAAGATGAGAGTGGAGAGAGGAGAACGGAGAGATATAAATTGAAAATTGACAATATTATGAAACGGTTTCTTAGTCTGATTGTTTTAACTTTAACCGTATTGATATCTTCGGCACAGAGTGACCAGTTTCCAACAGTTACTCCGACGGATATGTCTATTGCCATCCCCATTGGTCATAGGGGACAGCGCATCTACGCCGCAGGCGAAGGCACATTGTTGTGCGACAGTCTGATGTTCTATCAGATTCACGGAGCCGTTAAGGAGCAGGCGGCCGATTGGTCGATTCGCACTTCGGGTGGCACGCAGAACGCCAGTGAGACCAATACCGCACCAGCGCTGCTCTGTCGTGTGCTGAAGGCATACCAGACAATGAACTTCACCGCTTTGGCCAACTGCTATGACAGCCAGGGCGCAGCCGAGTTGAATACGCTGCTGAAGATCGATTCCATCAAAATCAAATTCCTGATGGCGATGGCCAACATCAGCCACTTTGAACTGCAAGTCATGTACAACACGCCCAGTGCCACTTACCTCTTTGTCAAAATCTGCTATCACGACAACACCCAATCCTTGGCTTTGTTCATGGCCCAACAAACGGAGCAGGGCTGGAAGCTCATTTCTGGCGAAGACAAGTCGGATTTGGGCTACAACCTGCTGGTTTACCTCACCAATCATCAAGCAAATAACATAATCTCTTCCAACGATATAGACAACGATGGCATACCCAATAGCACCGACCCTTGTCCTTGCAACCCTGGCCATTGTGAATAATTGTGAAAATATAGTGATATGAAAAATATAATTTTTGAAGAACCTTTAGAAAAGCGGCGATGTCAGTCCATCATGGCACCGAAAGGGAGTCGTTTTTCACTTCTAAAAAATGTTAAATGGAAGGCATGCCTACTTTTGGGCAGTTTCCTATTCCTGTTGGCAACCGCTATGGGACAAATCAGCGTGGAAGTGGTTCAGCACGAATCATGCTCGGGCAATGATGGAGTTGCCAGAGTCAATATTCCCGAACCGCAGCAGGATTACCTTATCACTTGGAGTAATGGAAGTCATCAATCTGTTATAGAAAAACTTACACAAGGCACATACGCAGTCAAGGTGTGTCACACTTTATGTCCCGACAAGCCTATTTTCGAGGACTATGTGATTATTATCAAAGAAGAAGGAAATCTGAAAGTCACCATTTCGGCAGTCACCGACAAGGAGGCCACTTGCAACGAGCCGCCGGTAGTGCAGCTCACCGCCCGCGCAATTGACGGCATGGCCCCTCTCACTTACGAATGGAAAACCAAGACTGTCACCATGGGCGGCTACTACACTTGTACCGTAACCGATGCCCGCGGCTGTAAGGCCACTGGCCAGTTGCCGCTCTTCATCAAGCCTTTGGACTGCGACAATGAAAACAACAATCTGCGTGGTGCCGACGGTTATGGTAACTTACGTATGATTGCCCTGGCTGACGAGCTGGCCTACACCATCTCGTTCAACTACGCTGACCAGCAACCAGCGGCCCGCGTACAAATCACCTACCCCATACCGCCTGAACTAAACATTAACACGCTCTACCTCAGCGATTTCTCTCTTAGCGGAACATTATACACCATCCCTGCGGGCACACGCAATTATCATCAGCGCATTGATATGCGCGGCACAACAGGACTTTGGGTAGATGTGGATGCCAGCATTGATATGACGAGCCGCCAACTGACATGGACAATGCAAGGTATAGATCCCACCACGGGCACAGCACCGACCAATTCGCAAATGGGCTTCCTGCCCGACAATAGCGGTCATGGTGATGGCACTGTCGGCTTTGTCGTTGCCTCGAACAGCAACCTGCACAGCGGCGACACCCTCAAAGCGCAAGCGTGGCTTGCCTATGACGAAAACAGCGCCACCGCCACCAACATCTGGACCAACCTGTACGATGCCGAAGCGCCACAGAGCCGTTGCGACACGGTGCGTACCGACAGAGAGCAACAATCTTGCGAATTGACCGTGTCGGCACAAGACGAAGCCAACGGTTCGGGCATCAAAGAAGTGGAAATCTTCGTATCGGAAAACGACGCTCCTTACCAATCCATCGGCATTTGTATGCCTGGAAGCACCTTACGATATGATTATCACAATGGCAATGTTTACCGCTTCATTGCTACGGCCACCGACCATGTGGGCAACAAGGAAAAATTTCATTCACAACCCGATATCGTCCTCGACCTGAATGAAGCACCCATGGCCCTGACGCTCAGTCCCGCCAACTTTGACGAAACCGCCGAACTCAACACGATTGTCGGCATATTCAACACCGTGGACAACAATATGGACGACACGTTCACCTACCAGCTGGTGAGCGGCGATGATGATGATGACAACGTTCGCTTTATCATTGAGGGCGACCGCCTGCTGACCAACACTAACTTCAACTGCGACGGCCGTGAATACTACAATATTCGTGTGCGCACCACCGACAAGGGACAGCTTTTCTTAGAAAAATCATTCGAAATCAGCAAAAACCTCATCAATCCATCCTATATGACTCGCATCGCCAAAGAATTGTGCCAAGGCGATTCGTACATTTTTGGAAATAAAACACTTACGGAGGAAGGCATCTATTACGACACTCTGCAAACCGTCATGGGTTGCGACAGCATTGTGGAATTGACTCTTTATGAAAATCCAAGCTATCATATTGTAGAACAACTTGTTAAATGCGATAATGAACTGCCATTCACTTATGCGGGACGCTACTTTGACGAAAACACCCAAAGCGGCACGTATGACATTCCATTTGTCTTGACGACGGGCTGCGACAGCTTAGTAACCTTAAATCTGACCATCCACAAGACCTATAAAGACATTATTGATAGAACATCCATCTGCCAAGGACCTTATCCTTTCTCGTACAAGCAATTTAAAGACATTGACATCAGCCAGGCGGGTGAGAAGATTATCACCACCACCTTCTCCACGGTAGATGGCTGCGACAGTACGGTAACGCTCTATCTGACCGTCAACCCCTCGTATGAAAAAGAGGAGCAGCGCGTCATCTGTTCGCAAGACCTACCTTACAAATACGATGACACGCACATCTTCGACAAAGGTACGGTTAGCGGCACCTATCCTATCGTTTATACGCTGCCTACGGGCTGCGACAGTATCATCATGCTCTCGCTGACTGTCAACCCCACTTACGAAGATGTTCGCGACACGGTAGAGGTTTGCCAAAGCAACATCCCCTTCTCTTACAAGAAGTTTGAAAACCTCAACATCTCTACGGCGGGCACCCAAACCATCCAGCACACATTCAAAACAGTACACAACTGCGATAGCATTGTAAACCTTACTCTCATTGTCAACCCGACCTACAACCTGACCGACTACGCCGAAACTTGTCGCAGTCAGGAATTATTTAACTATAAGAAATTCAAAAATATAGATGTCAACACCGTTGGCACCAAGATGATCAAGGATGTGTTCCAGTCGAAGAGCGGCTGCGACAGTGTGGTTTCGCTTATTCTCACCATCCATCCCGACTACAACAACATTTTCGATACCGTCACCACCTGCCAGAGCGACGAGCCGTTCAACTATAAGAATTTCAAGAATATAGATGTAACATCGGCTGGCACCAAGCAGATAACAGAAACCTTCTCTTCGCACTTCGGCTGCGACAGTACCGTCACTCTGACCTTGTTTATCAAGCCTTCATTCCAAGAAATTATTGAAGATGACATTTGCGAAGGCGAAGCATACGACAAGAATGGCTTTTCGGTTCCCGCCGACAAGGTGGTGCCGCCATTCTACACACAAAAGCGCACTTATCCGGCAGCTAACGGCTGCGACAGCAGTTATGTTTTACGGCTGACCGTTCATCCCAAATACGACATCACCCTCAACGACACCGTTTGCCGCGGCAAGGCCTACAACAAGTACGGCTTCTCGGTTGCTGCCAGCGAAACTGGCGTGGTGGGCATGCTGACCTACCGCCATCAACAAAGTAGCTCAGCTGGCTGCGACAGTGTCACCACGTTGGTGCTGCAAGTCATGCCCGACTATCATCCCATTATTCGTGATGAAATATGTGAAGGCGAAGCTTACACGAAGAACGGCTTCAACATACCCGCTGAGGAGGTGCTGCCGCCTATGATTACCCGTGAACTGCACTTGCAGACCGCCTGCCACTGCGACAGTGTCGTTGAGCTGCAACTGACGGTTCATCCCATCTATCACAAGAACCTGTATGACGCTGTTTGTCAGGGCGAAGCCTACTCAAAGAACGGCTTTAACATTCCCGCCGAGGAGGTGCTGCCACCCTACCTCACCCGCGAACAGACCTTAAAAACACAGAAGGGCTGCGACAGCATCGTCATCCTGAATCTGACCGTTTATCCCATCTACGACAACATCACCGACCGCACGGCCGCCTGCCAGAGCACAAAACCGTTCTCATACAGACAATTCCGCAATCTGGACATCAGTGAAGCCGGCGATTTCTTGGTTACCGACACGTTCAAGACCGTCAGAGGATGCGACAGTATTGTAACGTTGTCGCTTAAAGTGTATCCGTCGTACTATATTGAAGAGACCATCACCACCTGTCAGAGCGACGAACCTTTCAGCTATCTTGGCTTCGACAATTTAGACATCAGCATGCCAGGCACCCGCACCTACAAGCACTACTTCAAGACACAGACGGCATGTGACAGCAACATTACGCTTCATGTGACAGTATATCCATCTTACACAAGAATTTACGAAGACACCATTTGTGAAGGCGAGCCATACAGCAAGCACGGCTTGTTCATTCCCGCTGAGGAGGTAGTACCGCCGATGGTCACCATACGTATGAACAATGAGACGGTCAACGGCTGCGACAGCAGTATCACGCTGTTCCTTGTTGTCAACCCAACCTATCACAATATCACTGATGAGACCTCCACCTGCCAGAGCAACATTCCTTTCGACTACAAAGGGTTCAAGTCGCTGAATGTCAGCAAGCCAGGCATATACACCATTGAGCGCACCTTCGACACACGACAAGGCTGCGACAGTGTGGTGACGCTGACACTGGAAGTATTCCCCAGCTACACTGTCAACATCACCGATGTGGTTTGTCAGGGTGAGCCTTATCGCGAAAACGGCTTCAACATCTCGGCCGACGAGAACCAGATATTAGGCACCTACTATTACGAACTGCACCTGCAAAGCATCCACGGCTGCGACAGCACGGTCAACCTGACGCTGAAGGTTAAGCAGCCGTTAGGCAGCATTGGCAACATCACGGGCAACACCCTCATTGCCGAAGCGGGCGCCTACACTTACAGCATTGCCCCTGTAAACAACGCCATCTCCTACCGATGGGAGATCTCTAACAGCAACTGGACGCTCTCGGCCAGCAACAGCACTTCCGTCCGCCTGTACATTCCCACACCGGGCAACGGTATCCTGACGGTAACGGCCATGAACGACTGCAAAGAGGTCACTTCCTCGCTCAACATCCAATCATCTATTGATATCAACTCTTTCGACGAAGAGCGACGCATACTCATCTATCCCAACCCCACCCGCGACCGTGTAGAGGTGCAAATCAGCGACTTCGACAAGCGCAACTGCCAGAACAACTGCTACATAAACATTTACGACATGTATGGCAAATGGCTTGCTGTTCAGCAGATCACACGCGAAACAACTTATGTTGACCTCTCCACCTTTGCCGGTGGCCTCTATCTGCTACGCATCAGCAACGGCGCCAACATCATTGGCACATTCAAAGTGATTAAGAACGAGTAATGTTTAACTTTTTTAGTATTTTTGCTTTCTCTTTCGAAAAAAATCAAATTGTATTAATCATAAACCCTTAACAATGAAAAAAGAAGAAACCATCAAACAGGCTTTTGAAATTGCAAAAGAACAATATGCCGCACTGGGCGTGGATGTAGAAAAAGCTCTTGCCACATTACAGAAAGTCCAACTGTCGCTGCACTGCTGGCAGACCGACGACGTGGCCGGTTTTGAATCGGCTGGCGACTTGTCGGGTGGCATCCAAGCTACGGGCAACTACCCTGGCAAGGCCCGCAATATGGAAGAAGTTCGCGCCGACCTGCTGAAGGCCATGTCGCTCATTCCTGGCAAGCACCGTGTGAACCTGCACGAAATCTACGGTGACTTTGGCGGCAAGTTCGTTGACCGCGACCAAGTGGAGCCCAAACATTTCGAAAGCTGGATACAGTGGGCCAAAGAGAACGGTCTGAAGCTCGACTTCAACAGCACTTCGTTCTCACACCCCAAGAGCGGCAACCTCAGCCTCTCGAACCCCGACAAGGGCATCCGTGATTTCTGGATTGAACATACCAAACGCTGCCGTACCATCGCCGACGCCATGGGCAAGGCACAAAACGACCCCTGTATCATGAACCTGTGGGTACACGACGGCTGCAAAGACGTGAGTGTCAACCACTATATGTACAGAGAATTCTTGAAAAATTCGTTGGATGAGATCTTTGCCGAGAAGAAAGCCAACATGAAAGACTGCATCGAAGGCAAGGTTTTCGGTATCGGTTTGGAAAGCTTCACTGTGGGCAGCCACGACTTCTACACCGCCTATGCTGCTAAGAACGGCAAGATACCCACCATTGACACTGGCCACTATCATCCGACAGAATCGCCCGCCGACAAAGTGAGCGCCCTGCTCAACTTCGTACCCGAACTGATGTTGCACGTAAGCCGCCCCATCCGCTGGGACAGCGACCATGTAACCATCATGGACGACCCGACGATGGAACTCTTCAGTGAGATTGTTCGCGCCGGCGCCCTCAACCGCGTACACTATGGCCTCGACTATTTCGACGGCGCCATGAACCGCATCGGTGCTTACGTCATCGGCTCACGCGCAGCGCTCAAGTGCATGCTCCGCGCCCTGCTCGAGCCTACCAAGACCATCAGCAAGATGGAACTCGAAGGCAAAGGTTTCCAAACCTTGGCAATGCTCGAAGAGTGCAAGGCTCTGCCATGGAACGCTGTTTGGGATATGTTCTGCTTGAAGAACAACGTGCCCGTCGGCATCGACTTCATTGGCGAAGTGGAAAAATACGAAAAGGACGTAACTTCTAAACGATAAATCTTAACTCATTATGAAAATACTTATCGGACTGATTATCATAGCTATAGGTGCTTTCTGCCAATCGAGCAGCTATGTGCCTATCAATAAAATCAAGAAGTGGAGTTGGGAATCCTATTGGATTGTGCAGGGTGTTTTTGCCTGGCTGGTTTTCCCAGTGTTAGGAGCCTTGCTGGCTGTTCCTGAAGGCCACTCGCTGATGGAACTTTACACTGCTGATCCGAAAGCCACGCTGCTCACCATGCTCTTCGGCATCCTGTGGGGCGTGGGCGGTCTCACCTTCGGCCTCTCGATGCGCTACCTGGGCGTGGCACTGGGCCAGAGCATTGCCCTTGGCACTTGCGCTGCCCTCGGCACCATCATGGGTCCCGTGCTGCTCAACATCTTCTTCCCCGAACTCAATGCATTACAATCACTTACAGCAGCCGTCATCATCGGTGTGGTTGTCACACTGATTGGTATCGCCATTATCGGTGTGGCCGGCGGAATGAAGTCGGCTTCGCTGTCAGAAGAGGAGAAGAAGGAAGCTGTTAAAGACTTTAACTTCCCTAAGGGACTGATCATCGCGTTGTTGGCTGGCTTTATGAGCGGCTGCTTCAATGTGGGACTCGAATTTGGCAAAAATCTCAACTTTGGCGACCTTACCGACCCGATGTTCCGCACCCTGCCCGCCACGCTGCTCGTCACCATTGGCGGCTTTGTGACCAACGCCATTTACTGCTTCTACCAAAACAGCAAAAATCACACCTGGAGCGACTACAAGATGGGCGATGTATGGGGTAACAACCTATTATTCTGCTGTTTAGCTGGTATTCTTTGGTACTCACAGTTCTTTGGACTCTCGTTAGGTCGTAGCTTCTTCGAAACTGGCGGCACCATGGACACACTGGCATTTTGCATCCTAATGGCATTGAATGTAACCTTCAGCAACGTATGGGGTATCATCCTCAAAGAGTGGAAAGGCGTGTCGAACAAAACGATTATCGTGCTTATTTTAGGCATTATTGTATTGATTGTTAGTACATTCCTACCTCAACTATTAGGATAACCAATAGTATAGCGACAAAAAAGAAAGGGCTGCCGAATGGCAGCCCTTTTTGTATCTGTTTATCGAGCGGTTAGTCCTTCAAGCAGCGCAAACCACCGATACCGGCCTTGATATTGGCCAAACGGGTCACGGTGGAGTCGTCCACATAAATAAAACGCATATAAGCGTTTAACTCTCTGTGCTCTTGCGAAATCTCATACTCTGTTGTGGTCCAAAAATAGGAAAGGATGCCCACATGATGATAGGTGCTGAAGAAACGGCTGCCGCCGGGCAATGCGCCAAAACCGGTAGCATTGTTCGTAGCAATACGATAACCTGCAGCACAATGAATGTCATTTCTAACCCACTCGCGGGTAGCACACAACGCCTTGGCGATGGTTGAAGAATCGCTGCACCAGAACTGGCTTTGGCTGCTCACATAGTCGGTCAACTGCGTAAACTCGGCATCGCTGGGGATGTGCCAGCCTTGGGGACAAATGCCCTGCACGCCCGAAGGGTTGGACTCGCTGGCCAATTCACCGTTCATAATGCCGGGCCAGTTGTACAAGTATCCGTAAATTTCCACATTACTGCTGTCGCCACCAGGATAGGAACGCGAAGGCACTTTGCCATCCTGCATGTCGCTCACAGGCAAAAACTTGCCGTCGGGCGTATGGGTGGTACGCATATTCTCGGTCAACCAAATCTGCTGACCAATTCGTACTGCATCATATACATTGCCGTCGTAGTCGGTAGCGGCATTCTTAATGATATCACCATCTTTAGGATCGGGAGTCGGCTCAGGTTTTTCCGGGTCATGATGACAAGCCGCTACAACAATAAATAGGGCGGCCAAAAGGAAATAAAGCATTTTCATAAATCTATTTTTAATAATCATTGGGAGTACAAAAATAAATATTTTCTGTGAAAATCTAACTGTTTTCTTTTGCCCGACTGGTGGTCACCAAATAAACGCCTATAATAATCAGCACCAGCGCCACAGGCTTGTTCCATGTGAAGATATCCTGCCCGATGGCGATAGCCACGCAAGCCGTCACCACAGGCTGCAGATTGCTGTACATGCTGACCGTGGTAGGCCGTATAGCCCGTAGCGACAGCGGCAACAAGAAATAGGAGACTACCGTCGAGAAAATCAAGACCACCAGCAAGTTGACCCAAGCCATTGCGGGAGCGGGGCCGAACAACATAGGAGAAGCGGCGGGTGTGAATGATGATATCGCCATTGGCACGCATATCACACTGCCTATCAAGAACATCCACTTCATCAGTGTAATGGGCGAATATCTCTTTGAGATGGTGCGGGTGGTCAAGAGGTAAACCGTGTAAAACAAGATGTTGATAAAACAGAGCAGCAAGCCAAGAGGAGTGGCGTTGGCATCTATCTTCCACGAGAAAAGCACAATCATCAGGGCGCCGCCGATGCCGATGAGCACGCCGACCGACTTACGCCATGAAATGGGCTCTTTCAGGAAAATGGCCGCCATAATCATCACCATCAGAGGACTGGTAGCTGAAATCAGCGACACATAGCAAGGCGAAGTGTAGCGGAACGCCTCAGCAAAAGCCACCAGCGTACCCGCCAGTACAATGCCGCTCACAAGAATCAGCCAGCGGTCTCTTTTCTCTATTCGCTCGTAAGGTGTCAATAACGACAAAATCCAAAATACAACCGTGCCGAACAGCATACGCAAAGCGGTAAACACTTCGGGCGAAACATACTCTGGCACAACCGCTTTCGAGCAATTCGGATTGATGCCGAAGATGATATAGACCGTCAAGGCAGCCAAATGACCGCCCCACTTAGGGATGGGTGTTGTCGATCTCGTCATCTTGAAAACGGTTCGTATTATAACACAAAAGCCGGATGTTGTTCCGGCTTCTTTCGTTGGTAGCGGGGGCAGGACTCGAACCTGCGACCTCCGGGTTATGAGCCCGACGAGCTACCACTGCTCTACCCCGCACTATGGAACTGCAAAAATACAATAATTCTTCGAGAAAATGGAAATAGCCGCATTTTTTAACTTTTTTTTTCAAACTCCCTTTTGATTATTTATAACATTTTGTATATCTGCTATTTATATGAAAAATGATTTTTCATAACAACTCTTTTTATAGAGATAAAAAGCCCTTGATAGGAAGGGTATGTCTGCCAAAAAGAAAAAAATTTGTACCTTTGGCTTTCAAAAAATGACAATGAGACTAAAAAATATCCTATTCATACTGCTCTTTCTCATCGGCTCGATGCCACTTTTCGCACAAGTGGAAGACTTAGACGCCATGGTGGAAGTGGACTCAACAGAAACAGACACTATTGCCATCAACTGGAGTGAAGTCAATGCCGACCACAGTTGCGCCCGCGTGGACTCGATTGTGAACTTTGCACTCACCAAGTTAGGTAAGCGTTACAAATACGGCTCGGCCGGACCTTATACGTTCGACTGCTCAGGACTGATGTATTTCACTTTCAAGCACTTCGGCATTACGTTGCAACGCAGTTCGCGCCAGCAATACACGATGGGTAAAAAAGTGAAAAAGAATGACATCCGCAAGGGAGACCTGGTCTTTTTCCTTCGCGGCAAACAGGGCCATCGCTACATCGGTCATGTGGGGCTTGTCATTTCGGTTGATTCGCTACACAACTTCAAGTTCGTCCACGCCTCTTCACCCAAATACGGTGTCCGCATTGACGAATCTACCAAGTCGGGCTATGCACGCAGCTTTGCCGGTGCCCGCCGTATCATCGAGTGCAATGGGCCCAACCAACCCTACATCATTCCTGATGAACCTATTACCGAGGATTTGGTCATCGCCATCGACTCCACCCGCAATGATACCATACAGTTGTTGCCCAGAGAGCAAACTGTTACACAACAGCAATCATCCTCTTCTTCTGGCTCTAACTATATCACCTACAGAGTAAAATCGGGCGACACCCTTTCAGCCATTGCCCGCCGTTACCATGTGTCGGTAGCCAACATCGTGAAGTGGAACAAACTTAAAAATCCTGACAGACTCAGCATCGACCAGCGGCTGAAAATCTACCGCTAACGCCGCGGCACCAAGCCCAGCGAGTCTAAATCGTGAGCCAACTTTTGTGTGAACAACGCCGCCCCTACCTGATTGAGGTGTGAGGCATTGTAGAAATAGGCTGTGTCGTACGACAAACTGTCGTAAGTGTAATCCAAAATAGGCACATTGAATGGCTCGGCAATCGCCGAAATCATACCGTACCAGCCGTCCAAATCTCCAATCTTGCGTGTGGCACCGATGTAATACGGCGCAACGACAAACACCACTTGTATCTGCTCTTGCTGGCATTCCTCTAAGAAACGAGCCACCTCGGCCACCGCCTCCGGCTCACGGCTATAGATAATCGTGTCGATACGGGCCAACATGGAACCATCCCACGGCTTGTCGGAATCGCAAAAGCCTTTGTAGGCCTTCAACTCAGGACGGCAGTAATACGATGTTCCGTCAATTACCTCTTTAACATCCTGAATATAATTACGATAGCGCCAACAAGGGATAATGGCATCGGCCCACGAGAAACCCTCCAACTTATGAGTTTGCCGCCATAAATAAGAATCTGTCAGATAAGGCACAAACTGCAGCCGCTGGTAGCCGTTGCTGACATCCATTGTGCCTTGATATACTTCAAATAGAATAAGTTGCGGTTTTACCTTCTGCTCATGTCGGTAAACATGGTACTTGATAACCTGCGACTCAACGGCACGGCCATCCATACCCAAGTTATAGCTATTGACATGGAGCACGCTGTCCAATATACGCGGATTGAACTGCACATAGGCACGCGAACTGCCCATTATCAATATATCTGCTTTAATATCAGTATTATAAATATCGTTCCAATTGGCAAAAGGCGAGGCTTCCATCTTCTTGAACTGACGGGTTATGAGAAAATCCATACCCCAGGCCAGCAGGCCGAGCAGACCGAAGAACAACAGCAACATCGACAGGAATTTCTTCATAACCTAAAATTGAAAATAGATAAATGTTTCGGAACCTTTTTGTGCAATAAAGATGATGAATATCAGTATGTAATAGATGGTAAACTTCACAAAATGAGAGGAGACATGCTGCAAGTCAAGTCCGTGCTGCTTCTCGCGCTGGAGCCACTCGACCGTCATCATGACAGCGATGTAGATGAGCACGGGCAACATCTCCATCGTGAACGGATTGTGCCACGGCCGTAGCAGTCCGCCGAAATAAGAGAAGGCCATGGAAATGCTGTCGGCACGGAAGAATATCCAGCCCACAACAACCAACAGGAAAGTCACCGTCATTTGCAGCCACTCTTTCCACGAAGGTAGCCACTTGCCAACAGCAATCGTGTCGGTATATTTGCGGTTTCTGCCAGCCAGAATCAGTGGCAGAAACAACAGCGCATGAAAGCCACCCCACGCGATGAAAGTCCAGTTGGCGCCGTGCCAAAAGCCGCTTACCAAAAAGATTATCAGCGTGTTGCGTACAATTTTAGCTTTGGTGGTCCTGCTGCCACCCAGCGGGATATAGAGATAATCGCGGAACCAAGTGGTGAGCGAGATGTGCCAACGGCGCCAGAACTCGGCAATGTCGCGACTGAAGTAGGGGTTGTTAAAGTTGCGCATCAGCTTGATGCCAAATAATTTGGCTACACCGATGGCGATGTCGGAGTAGCCCGAGAAGTCGGCGTAGATCTGGAAGGCAAACAGCACTGCCGCCAAGGTCAAAAAGGCACCATCGTAAGCCGTTTGGTTACCGAAGACCTCATCCACAAAAACGGCGCAGTTGTCGGCGATGGCCATTTTCTTAAACAGGCCCCACAGCATCTGCCGTAAGCCATCCACAGCTTGGTCGTAACTGAAAATGCGCTGCTTGCCAAACTGCGGCAGCAGGTTCGTGGCTCGCTCGATGGGACCTGCCACCAGCTGCGGGAAAAAGCTCACGTAGGCAAAAAACTGGATAATGTCGCGCACCGGCTCCAGCTTGCCGCGATACACATCTATACTGTAGCTCAACGCCTGGAAAGTGTAGAAACTAATGCCCACGGGCAGGATGACATGCAAAAGCAAACCATCGCTCTGCCCGTGCAAAAAGAGGTCAGCGAAAGCCGTTGCAAAGAAGTTGTAGTATTTGAAGACGCCCAGTATCAATAGATTAACAACAATATTGAGCGCACTTAGCAACTTGGCTTTCTTCGGGCTGGCCGCACGATAACGGCCAATAAGCAGTCCGCTGCCCCAGCTGCACAACGAAGTGAAAGCGATAAGAAACAGAAAACGCCAGTCCCACATACCGTAGAACAGGTACGATGCGGCCACCACAAACAGATTTTGCCACCGCAAGTTCCTTTGGAACACGAACCAATAGAGCAGAAACACTATCGGCAGGAAGACGGCAAAACTGAGGGAGTTGAACTGCATGGGGGTAACACAAATGTTGGTGCAAATTTATTAAAAAAACGGGGAATAGATTTGTATTCCCCGTTTCAAAACTGCTGAATATATTGTTTTACAGCACTTTCTTGTAGAGATCGCGGATAATGTCGACGGTCACTTCGCGCGGGTTGCCAGGGGTGCAGACATCGGCGTAGGCAGCGGCGGCCAGTTTGTCGAGGTCGCTCTCCTTGATACCCAACTCGCTCAGATGCTGCGGAATGCCAACCTTGATGGCCAAATCGCGAACGGCTTTCACTGCAGCGGCCGCAGCTTCTTCCTTCGACATGCCAGGTGTGTAAACTTCCATAGCCTTAGCAATTAGCACATACTTGTCAAGTGCAGCTGGTGCGTTGAACTCCATGATAGTGGGCAACAGCAAGGCATTGGCTACGCCATGAGGAATGTCGAAAATGGCACCCATAGGGTGAGCCATACCGTGAACCACACCCAGACCCACATTCGAGAAGGCCATGCCGGCAATGTATTGTGCCACGGCCATACCGTCGCGAGCTTCGGCATTGGTGGGCTCAAATACGGCAGTCTCCAAATATCTATGAATCATTTCAATAGCCTTAATTTCAAACATATCGCTCATCTCCCAGGCACCTTTGGTAATCAGGCCTTCAATGGCGTGAGTCAGCGCATCGAGACCGGTAGAAGCGGTGAGGCTCTTGGGCAGCGTGTACATCAGTTCGGCATCGACAATAGCGATGGCGGGAATGTCGTTGGGGTCAACGCAAACCATCTTCTTTTCGTTCTTCTCGTCCGTGATGACGTAGTTGATAGTCACTTCGGCGGCTGTACCTGCGGTGGTCGGCAGCGCGATGATGGGCACCGATTTCTTCTTGGTGGGAGCCACGCCTTCAAGTGAAACCACATCCGAAAACTCAGGGTTGTTGGTGATGATGCCGATAGCCTTGGAGGTGTCGATAGACGAACCACCGCCAATGGCAAGGATAAAGTCGGCACCCGATTCGGCGAAAGCTTTCACACCGGCCTTCACGTTGCTCACGGTCGGGTTGGGCTTTATGTCGCTGAACACGGTGTAGGGAATGTTGGCGGCTTCGAGCACTTTGAGCACTTTGTCGGTCACGCCAAACTTAATCAAATCCTTATCAGAGGCCACGAAAGCCTTGTGCAGTCCCAGGCGGGCTACTTCTTGAGGGAGAACCTCGCGAGCACCGGGACCGAAATAGGAAACTTCATTTAATACGAATCTTCTTGTCATGGTAATTGTTTTTAGGATTAGAGAAAAAAAGAGGCTGTTGTGCAACAGCCTCTTTCATATTACACGCGGTTGAAATTATTTTCCAAGGTTGTGTTTCTTGCAGAAGTCGTCGAGAACTTCCTTCAAGGTCGGGGTGCCGATTTCTTGAAGTTCGTAACCGATCTTTACGCAAGGTTTGTTGATCTTAACGAAACGTTGCAGGTCGATAGGAGTACCGATAACAACGGCGTCGCAAGGCGTGTTGTTGATGGTCTTCTCGAGGTCGCGAACCTGTTCTTCGCCATAACCCATAGCGGGCAGCAAAGTACCGATGTTAGGATAAATCTTGAAGGTTTCGCTCAGCTTGCCAACAGTGTAAGGTCTCGGGTCAACCAGTTCGGCAGCACCGCATTTCATAGCGGCTACTGTACCGGCACCGATCTTCATTTCGCCGTGAGTCAATGTAGGACCGTCTTCGATAACCAGCACTTTCTTACCCTTAATCAGTTCGGGCTTGTCGATGGTCAGTGTAGAAGCACCGTCGATAACGATGGCCTTCGGGTTAATCTTGGCGATGTTTTCTCTTACTTTATTGATGTTTTCCAATGAAGCGGAGTCAATCTTGTTGATAACGATAACGTCCGACATACGGGCAACTACTTCGCCAGGATAGTAGCTAACTTCGGCACCGGGACGCAACGGGTCAGCAACGCCGATGCAGAGGTCGGGTTTGTAGAAGGGGAAGTCGTTGTTACCACCATCCCAAAGAACGATGTCGCAACCGTCGGGGTCGTTTTCAGCACCTGCCATTTCAACCCACTTGCCAGTTTGAGGATCTTTGGTCTTGCCACCCTTCAGGATAGCTTCGTAGTCAACACCAGCGTAGATAACGTTTCTCTTGGTTACTACATGGGGTTCGTACTCTTCCATCTCTTCGATGGTGCAGTTTTGATATTTGAGGTCATCAACCGTGGCGAAACGTTGAACGATCTGATTGTTCAAATCGGGGTCGTACGGCATGGGGTGACGAACGGCAACCACTCTCAAACCTTTAGCAACCAAATATTCGATAATCTTACGAGAGGTCTGTGATTTACCGCAACCAGTACGGGTAGCGCCAACGGCAATCACGGGCTTGCTCGATGGAATCATGGTATCGTTAGGACCGAGGAGCATGAAAGATGCGCCGGCAGCATTTACGATAGCACTGATTTTCATCACATACGGATAGGGTTTGTCGCTGTATGCAAATACGCAGTCATGAACGTTATACTTCTTGATAAGTTCGGTAAGCATTGATTCGGGATAAATGCGAATGCCTTCCGGATAGAGGTCTTCACCAGCTAATTCTTTAGGATACCAACGGTCGTCGATGCCAGGAATCTGTTCTGCTGTGAAAGCTACAACGTTGTAATGATCGTTGTGACGGAAAAAGGTGTTAAAGTTGTGGAAGTCTCTTCCAGCTGCACCAATGATAATGACATTTCTTTTCATACTACTTATATTTTTTAAGTTAATTATTTGGTATTCCGCATAAAAGACTGTAAAACATTGCTATATGCAAACATTTTACCCCGTCTGAATTTGTTTCGCAAATTTACAAAAAAATTCCGCTCAAAAAAATATCTTCAACAACAAAATTTTTTTGTGGAAATGATAAAAAGAAGGGGCGAATAGTCATTCGCCCCTATCACTGTTATTTTTTCTTATTCTTTTTCGATTTGTTTGCTTTGGCGTCGCCTTGCAACTGAAATTTGATGGGAATGTTGTAAGATACTCTGACCGGTTTGCCTGCCACCTCTCCCGGTGTCCACTTGGGCATCATACTTATCACACGCACCGCCTCGGCATCACAGGCTGGAAACAAGGGCACCTTAGCTTTGACATTGCTCACACTGCCGTCTTTCTCTACCACAAACTCAACCAATACTGTACCTGTGATGTTTTTATTAATAGCCTCTTCAGGGTAATGGATATTACTGGACAGAAATGCCGACAAGGCAGGGATACCTCCTGGATATTCGGGCATCTTTTCAACAAAACTAAATAGCTGATCATCAGCTGCTTCAGTCGTATTTTGCTCCTGAGCAACAGACACAAAGGCAAAACAGAAAAGAATGCTCAACAACAACAATCTCTTCATAACTTCATAGTTTCATAATGAAAATTAGTTACCCATCAAGCCCAAGATGGTCGAGAGTGCAGAAGCTGCATTACTCTTGGCTGTAGAGCTTGAACTGCTGCTCAGACCGGTCAGAGAACCAAGCGAGTTGAGCATATTGTCGTAAACATTGGAAGCTGAAGTTTGAGTCAGCGTGCCTGCCGAACCCAGCAACATACCAGCGATATACGATTTGCGGTAATCGGAATTTCTACCGTTATCCTTCAGGCCTGCCATACTTGACGACAGAGCCAAGGCGTTGCTCCATACATTGGCATCGCTCATATTGATTTTCTTACCATTAGCTTTGTACGATTTATACAAATTAACCAAAGCCGAACCGCAGGAAGAGCCCATGGTCTTGGCCGTGGAGTTGGCGCTGGCTGCTGTTGATAAAGCATTAGATAAAGAAGAAGTGGAACCGCATGACATCAAAACTACGGCAGCCATCAAAACAACTATTACAATGTTTCTTTTCATTTTAGTAGAGGGGGACTTCTGGTTCTTCAATTAGTTTCTGCCGCTGTCTCAATTTATGCGAAGTCCGTAAAACACATCTTGGGATAACGACCTTGCAAATTTACTATTTTCTGTTTTTATTTCGGCGAAGCAATATTATTTTTCAGACACATTCTTGACAAATTTATTGTTTTGAATGCCCATTTTTTCAAACGGAATGGGGGTTAAGCCGTACTTTTTCAAGCGCTTAGACTGTAAATAATACGACAACGAGGACTTTCCGTTTTTTATTTCAACATTGCCTTGCAAAACACATTGTTTCTCTTCTGCAGGTATGGCAATTTCAGCATTAACAGAAAGATTATGGAAGATAAAACTACGATTGGGCGGCGGCAGCAGAACTGAATCGCTCTTTAATTCAGGATAACGCTCTTTGTACAATTTCGAAGGGAAGTCAAACTCTTGGATTTGTCGCTGCACCCTTTCAGAAGAGACGACATCTTGCCAACGCTTGTCGGTCCACTTGCTGGTGCTATACAATTTATGGCAGCGATACATTAGATTGTTGGTAATCAGATTATCCTTGCCGCCATTAATCTGGACGGCTCCGAACTTGCCACCGCCGCAATTCTCAAACACATTGCCCTCCACGACAAAACCCGAAATGAGGTCATCGAGACGGATGGCGGCGGCGCCTTCAACAGTGCGACCTGTAATGTTTTTCCAATAATTGTAGCGAATTACCACCCCACGATAGGTGATGTCGAACCACGCATCTAAGGCGCCCTGGTCGTCGCTCTCTTTGACCAAGTCCTCAAACCGGTTGTACTCGACCAATATGTCGTTTCCGTTGAGGCGGAGCGCCGACGAGGCCGAGTTGGTGAAGTGACAATGACGGATGGTCAGGCCGGCACCATCAAACACAATGGCAGGCTCGTATGTGGGCTTGTACAACGAAAAGTTGGAAATCTGGGTGTTTTCCACTAAATAATCAGCCGGCGCCAGGGTCTTCCGATTGCCACCAACAGCTGCAATGCCGCCGTGTCCCAATTGATCCAAAAGGCAGCCCTGGATTTGACAGTTTTTGCTGGCTTTCAGCGTGATAGCATCATCACCGAACTGCACCATACGGCAATCTTTTATGGTCACATCCTGGCAATTTCCAATATTAATGGCGCCGTTTCTCCCACCCTGCATCGTCAGGCCCTGAATAACTATCTGTGACGAATTTTCCACCGTCAGCATATAATCCGCATTATAACCTGAAGCCGTCACCTGATTGGCTGTCGGATTAAAGTCGGCGGGCGGATAAAGATAGATCGTATTCGATTCTTTATCAACACAATATTCACCGACGGTATCCAGCTCGCACAGCAAATTCATACCATAAAAGCGGAACTCGTTCCGATAACCGTAATGGTGATGTGGAAGTGTCAGTGTAATAGCATGTCGGATGGTATCTATCTTCGCCACCTTCTTGTATTCCTCCGCCCAATCCCAAAACCAATAGCCGTGAAGATAGACCTCCTTCTCCTCCGCCCACTTATTGATGCGGGCATCCTTATATTCGAAAAAACCCTCGGCACAACCTTTATAATTCCGGTAATTCTTCTCTTCCAAAGGTGGCAATTTTCCTAATGCTTTGCCAGAAAGCGTGTAGGATTGGTTCGGCCAACGTGCCATGTGCAGGCGCTGGCCATTGTAGTAGAAGTCGATACGGTTTTTACCATCTATCAGATCAAAGTCCGCACCATCCAACGTGGCTTGCCACACCTTGCCAGCCGCCTCTCGGGGCAACCGGTCAATGACGGCTTTATCGGTTACCTTTTGCCAACCATTGACTGTTACCGCGCCTTGGAGCACCGGAGTTTCTCCATCGGCAGCAACTAAAGTGATATGATGACCGTTATCTATGCGTATCGGCTCGGTAATAACATACTCACCGCCGCGCAACACGATTTTGACGTGTTGCGCTTGCTGGCGGGATATTTCAACCGCTTGTTGTATGGTTTGCCAAGAGGCTTCAGGGGTGTCGGGCGAAACATAAAAGGTAAGTTCCTGCGCCGACAGCAGAGGCGTGAATAGAAGAGTAAATATCCAACAAAAACTCCGGTTTTTCCACATTAAAGGGTTGCTTCAAAGATTAGTTGTGGATACATCTTACCGCCATATTGTAACATTTCGGGGTAGTACTGTTCTCAGCACTATTATTCGTGGAAGACCATCGACTATTTCCAAAATATTTCACATTATAATATTGTGGTTTATTATAATCAGCATCAGATAATTCCGTTAGGGCTGTAGTGTAATCCATTGGCACAGGAGTTGCATACATCATAAAAGTACCCTCTGTCGGCGAATCCAAAGTACCATCAGCCTTGTACTGTCCATCTCGGGAAATATTGAAGCCTCCATAAGCACCCGAGCCCGACAGGGCTTTATAAAAGCCATTGGCCACCTTGTCGCCCGAAATAACGGGATTGACCGTGGTGCCTGTCACAAAACCTTCCAATATGCACCATTCCTCTAAAGAGCCCACATGCCAGCCGTTGGGACAAATACCCTGACGCGGACCGCTAGCCGTTGTGTATTCAATAGCTTCGTCACCAGAGCCAAAGCCCAGCGCGGCAGCATAATTGTAATAGTACTTACCTCCGTTTTCCTTGTAGGATGGGTGGAACATCTCATGCAGCTCTCTTACTTCCATTACAGGAATTTCTCCTGATCCTTCACTTTCCGTATCGTATTTGGTGGCGCGCATGTTGCCGGTCATCCAGCATTGCGTACCGATTTGAATAGAGCCATAGGTGTTTCCGTTAACATCCTCAACATCGTCTCCACAATTAAAGCCTTCGCCTTTGGTGGTCATTGTTACCACTTCGCCATAGGCGGTACCTGCTTCGTTGGTGGCAAAGGCACGTACATAATAGGTGGTGGCCAACTCCAGTTCTTCCACCGTTGCGTCAAAAGCACCCATAACAGGAGTTTCAACCAACACTTTTTGGTTTTCCACAGTCGGCTCAGCGACATCTTTGCTTAGGCAGAAGCCGATTTCGGTAATGGCAGTACCACCGTCCGTCATCAAGGTGCCGTGTAAGAGCGCTGATGTCTGTGTAACTTCGGTGGCAGCCTCTGTCTTAATAATGGGTAACAGTGGAGTCGTTGGGGTTTTCAAGCATCTAACCGCCAAATTGTAGCATTTCGGCGTAGTACTGTTCTCAGCGATGTTGTTCGTACTACCCCATTGGGAAGAACTATAATATTTCACATTATAATATTGCGGTTTATTATAATCAGCATTAGATAATTCCGTTAGGGCTGTAGTGTAATCCATTGGCACAGGAGTTGCATACATCATAAAAGTAGCCTTTGTCGGGGCATCTAAAGTGCCATCGGCCTTGTACTGACCATCTCTGGTAATATTGAATTTGCTATAGGCACCTGTACCCGACAAAGCACTAACAAAGCCGTTAGCCACCTTGTCGCCCGAGATGACGGGATTGACCGTAGTGTTGGTTACAAAGCCTTCCAGCAGACACCATTCCTCCAAGGTGCCCACATGCCAGCCGTTGGGACAAATGCCCTGACGCGGACCGCTAACCGTTGTGTAGTTAATAGCCTCTTCACCTGTGGCAAAGCCCAGTGCAGCAGCATAATTGTAATAGTATTTGCCTGCGTTTTCCTTATAGGAAGGATTGAACATTTCGGCAAGTTCTTTCACTTCCATCACGGGAATCTCACCCGAACCTTCGCTTTCCGTATCATACTTGGTAGCTCGCATATTGCCGGTCATCCAGCATTGCGTACCGATTTGGATGGTGCCATAAACATTGCCCTCCACATCGGTAATATTGTCACCACAAGCAAATTCACCTTCTTGTGTGGTCATAGGTACCACATCGCCGTAGGCAGTGCCTGCGGTATTGGTGGCGAAAGCACGTACATAATATGTTGTGCCAGGAGTCAAATCTTCAACGGCCACTGAGAATTTGCCTATGACTGGAGAATCCAAAAGAACTTTTTGATCTTCCACCGTCGGTTCGGCCACATCCTTGCTTAGGCAGAAGCCCATTTCAGCAATGTCATCACCGCCGTTTCTTCTCAACAAACCGTTCAGTACTGCAGAAGTCTGTAATACATTCTCGGGGGCTCTGGTCTCTATCGTCGGCAGGTCGGGCAGAGCGGTGGTAGAGAACGACAAGGTGTCGCTGTAACCAGTTCCGGCTGCATTGGTTGCAAATGCTCTGACATAATATAGCGTGTTGGGAAGCAAACCTGTAATATGGGCGGTAAATGCGTTACCAGAAGCTTCACAAACAAACTTGCTGTCGGTAATGTCGGGTTGGGGATTGCTGGTAGAATAACAGAAACCCTTCTCGGTAATAACGGCAAAGCCTTCATCTTCAATTTTACCTTCAACGGCCACCTCTTTATACTGGGGTGTAGCGGGCGATTGGATGCTTACCGTAGGAATGACAGGATCCAAATCTTTCACACAACGGATTGAATACTGGTCGCGTTCTTCGTTCGACCATGCACCGGCACTGATGGTGGCTTCGTCATACTTTATAATTCTCCACAAACCGCTGGCAGTCCAGAAATTAGCTTCTTTCCCAACGTTGGAAGCGTCAAGGTTGCCAGATCCACAGCCACCTAAGGGTTCGATATCGAAAGCGCTGATACCAGCAACCACGGTGTTTTCCATACTTCTATTTCCAGGAGCGTTTATCACATCCGTTTCATCCCAAGCGTCTGGCGATGCAATCAAGGCTCTGGCAATATTACCGCGGTTAGAACCTCCGCCAGTGGTTCTATACTGCTTTGCTTCTGACCAAGGCATGCCCGCGGCCTCTTCTACACGAGCCCATTCATAGTTGCTCGGCAAATGCCAGCCGTCGGGACAAATACCCTGAATATTGCTATATTCCGCATTGCCCGCACAAAACGTTCCACGTGCGGCAGTATAGGCCGAATAATAAAGGTTTCCATACACATTTCTGTAATAGAAGTCCGTGGTAGCCGTGATATTACTGCGCGCATCCTCTTTGATTTCTGTGCCGTCGGCAAAATGTCGAACTTTGATATTTTCACGCATCCAGCATCTTCCGGCAATGATGACAGTTTTGTAGCGGTTACCGTCAACGTCGGTCAGCGTTCCGCAATTGGGAATGCTACTGGTTGTAAAGTACTTTTCTTCACCTAAAACAATTTTGCCATCATATCTTACATAAGCATTGTAGGCATACTCCGTTGCCTCATCCAAGTTAGAAAGGATTTTGCTAAATGGAGTTTCAATGGACGATAAAGCAACTTCCGTGATACTGTGGCCATATCTCTTCTTGAATCGGAATCCTATTTCCGAAGCAGGAACGGTGCCTTCGACAAAGCTACCATAGAGAATAACTGAAGTAGCGGTGAAGAGTTGGGCACTGTCGGTAGTAACCGTCGGCGCAACATATTTCAGTGTGGTAAAAATCAGTGTATCACCATAATAAGTACCTGAAGCGGTCGTCACATAAGCGGCAAACTTATAAGATGCCTCACTCTCCAGTCCCGAAAAGTCGCACTTAAATGGGGTGGTTACCTCCAAGTCACTGATTTCGCAATTATCAATTACTTCTGTCTCTTTTAAAAGAATAAATCCTTGTTTTTCAATATCTTCATCGGCTTTTGCAAAATGACCGTGAACCGTAGCCGAAGCATAGCCCACTTGACTAGCCGAGTCGGTAACCACTATCGGCTCTCTGGGCAGAGGTGTCGTGAAATTGAGTTCCTCACCAGCGTACATTGAGTCAACCGTCTGAGCATAAGCCTTGAACATGTATTTTGTGCCGGCACTCAAGTCGCTTATATAGTAAGCAAAAGTTGTGTTCACTTGGTCGCAAGGCTGTTCTTTCCACACCTCGTCTGCCTCGGCTTTCCACCAAAAACCAACTTGGGTAATAGTATCGTTCTGAACGATATATTTACCGTTCAACTTGGCTGATGAGAAGGTGATGTTGGTAGCCTCTTGCGTCGTGACAGCGACAATATGCTCAGGTTCCACCTCTTCGTTGGGGAAAGTAAACACAATGGTTTCGCTATTCTGTTGGGTCTGCGTGATGGTGGCCTCTTTCACACCCGCTTTTTGAGTAGCATAACCCACGTATTTCATATCGTCACCTTTGGCGAACTCGTTGTTCGACTGCTTCTTGAAAATGTTCTGTGTGAGCGGAGTGCTGCTGATGTATTCGATACGCGCCAGTTCGCCCGTATTGCTCAAGTTTATCATTTTGATAGCGGTATTCCCATTTTTGGTCATCGCGCTCAGCAGATAAGTCTGAGGCGAGCTCATCGTGGCGCGGAACAGATGTTCGCCACTGGGCAGCGTATTGTGATACTCGGCCACTTGCTTGCCGTTGATATCAAAAATGGTCAGATTAACCTTCCCACTTTCCGCCAACGTGAGATTGAAGTCGGTCACACCGTGGAAAGGGTTGGGGACATTCTGATGCAGTCTGACTTTTTTGTCCTGATAGTTGGTAATGCCAACCACATTCATCGACAAAATCGTGTCGGGATAATAGAGCATTTCGGTCCATCCTCTCGTGACATTGCTTACCATCACACTATCCAATTGCTGGTAGGCATTATTTTCCTGTTTGGCTGTAAATGTCAATGTTACAGTCTCTTGTGCTACTACTGAAAACAAACATAGCACGCACGCACCTAAAAGTAAAAATTTCTTCATGGTGTAATATTTATGTGATTAATAATATGGTTTTAGCCGATATTCGTTATCTCACTAATGTAATACTGCCATGCTTCAACTGTTGCAGTTCGGGAGCGCTCTCGCAAGTGTAAAATAGTGTAAAGTAGTAAACGCCGACGCTGGCATATTGGCCGTGAATTCTACCATCCCACCATTCCGTGGGGTCGTTGGTGGCAAACACACGACCGCCCCACCTGTTGAAAATGATGAACTCATACTCAACAAAAGAGGAAGAGATGATAGGGCCGAACAGGTCGTTAATGCCATCTTCATTAGGCGTGAAGGCATTGGGGAACCACACATTGCACGGACAAACGGCGATGTTGAAATGTGCTGTTCCCGTACAGCCGTTGTTGTCGGCGGTAACGGTGTACATGCCCGGCGAAGTGACCGTAATCCTGTCGCTGGTTTCACCCGTATTCCAACTCCAATCAACATCGGGGATGTCCGATGTGGCAATCAGTTCGGCGCTATTGTTTTCGCAAAAGTCCTCGGGCTGCATTCTGACGGTCACCTTGGGGTTGTCCACAATCTCTATGAACACATTGTCACTGTCTGAACAACCGTCGCCGTTGGCAACCCGCAACGAATAGTCCCCTGGCTCCTGTACAAGGTATTTTCCTTCGTTACTAACTTCATTATCATACAGTTTCCAGAGGTAGGAAATAGGCATCGAGCCTGTGTTTTCTATCGCAGGATCCAAAGTCAGGGAAATAAAATCATCCGAGCAGAAATGCTGATCGTCGCCCAAGTTCACCTTGATAGAAGATACCGTCAAGTTCAACCTGACGATGCTGTCGCAATGCTGTGCCGTGACAAAAGTGTCGATATAATTGCCCGTTTCGGTATAGATATGTTCACCAACCTGATAAAAATCGCCTTCGCAAATCGTCTTGTTAATGGTAGTGTCAAACGGCTCATTAATAATGACTTGTATGCTATCCTCCACTTCACAGATGCCATTCTTCACGCGCACGCTGTACAATCCCGACTCCGTCACATGGATGGATGGCGTCGTTTCTCCTGTATTCCAAAGGTACTCTTTGGCTCCGTCGCAAGTGGCATCCAAAGTGACCGCCTCACACGAGGTGATGGGGTCGCCCAATTCAACCTCAGGCTGCTGTAAAACCGTCACATTAATCTTGGCGGTATCGACTTCACAACCGGGAATGGAGGTTTCGCCAGTAACCATATAGGTGCCTGAATGGGAAAGCTCGGCCGACGGGAACAGACACTCCTTATCTTTGTTCACATAGCCGTTCGGACCCTTCCACGCAATCTTGGCTATCTCATCAGAACCCGTGTAGGAGAGAAGAATCGTGTCGCCTTCGCAGAAAACATCCTGCAGCTCCTCGTGGTTCGACATCGCCTTCAGATTGATGGTCTTTCCATAATTGCTGAAATAGCTGTAGCTGCATCCGCCACCCAGGTGATCGAACACCGCCATGTGGAATGGGAACTCGTTCTCCACCAGCATATAACGGCTGAAATTCACATAGCTGTCCACATCAACGGAAGCGTAAACCCAGGCTCCATTGGTGCCGTTCACCGGCTTGAATGACGACGCCTTGATAATGTCATTGCGGCCATCGAAGGTAAAGCCGTCTTCATAGCCAGCCTTGATGATGATGTTCACATAGAGGTGCTGCCCTTTGTCATTGGGGTCAATACCGTCAGGATAATCGCAACGGCGGTATGCTACCTTCTGGCTACCAGTGCAGATAATCTGTGGCAACAGCGCGCTACCAGCTTCGTTACCCACCTCAGTGGAAATAACCTTATTGGCATAACCTGTTAATTGATAAACATATATGGGTGCAGAAGATTTTATGTAGATGGTGCTTGAGTTATTGGCGAAATTGAATTCCTTGGTTTGTCCCGCATTCAGGGTGGCAGTCGTCGTATTCGCACCCACCAAGGTTACTTGCGTACTGTTGGTAATACCCGTTATGAATACCGATTCCACCTTGCCATGACTTTCATCAAAATAGCCTTTTATCACAATAAACTCATTGCCAGTAATATCGGTTGGAACAATCTGGTCTCCCACTAAATCGGAAGCTGTACCCAAACCACCTAACTTATCGTAATCGTTATTATTACCGCCAATCAAGTCGTCGGAAACGGTGACAGCAATGGGCTTGTCGGAAGAGATGCGGGAACCGTGCAAGTGGCCCGTCACCTGTTGCGATGCGGCCACAACACTATAAGTTTGTCCTCGGTTAAGCGTCACATTAATCACACCTGAACCGCCCAAATAACTTTGTGATGCATTGATAGTTACATGTGTATTATCTTCTGTTGCCACAATGTCGAACTTGTTGCGCGGGCGGTCGTCACCATTGACATAGTTGGGCATCCAGCAACCACCGCTTCTGTAACGATTTTGTCCCGGAATATAAAAATCCTTGCCCAGTGCATTTTTACCTTTCAAAGAATAAATTTCCGCATTTTTCAACCCTAAATTCACTTCGTAATAAGCGGTTATCTTATCTGTAGCTGTCACCAAAATACCGTAAGGGTTCACATTGTGATAGGGTTTGTTCTCCACCATCTGCACTCTGTCGCTCAAATCCACCGCCTGACTTTGGTTGGCGGCAAGGGTCACCTGTATAGGCGCAAAACTTGAATTAGCAGGTTGCGAAATGGTCACCTGCACACTATGGTCGTTGAAATTGGTGAGGTCTAATTTGATGGGCAAGCCCATAATATCGGAGTTGTGTCTGTCGTAAACATCAGGAGCGACAAACCAAAATTCCGTATCCTGTTGAGCAATCGTCACACTATTAAAAAACAACAAATATGCTGTAAATAATAAGAAAAGGCGATATATTTTCATGATAATAAAAACATTAAATATACAAGACTATTGACCACAATTTAATGAAAGTCAAGAGGCCCCTTAATAACGCTTCAAAAATAACATTTTTTTTAATACAACAACATTTCCATTTTTTTTCTTTTTCAATATCAAAAATTTACGGAAGAAGCGTTCGCCATTACAGAAAAACCCGTAACTTTGCCATCCCTTAAAACGCAAAATTAAAAATTATAAAATATACTCTTATGAACCAATTATCCGATAGAATTAACAACATGGCCGCTTCCGAAACACTGGCCATGACTCAAATCGCCCGCGAACTGCGCGAAGCTGGCAAGGATGTTATCAGCCTTAGCATCGGCGAGCCCGACTTCAACACACCTGAAGAGGTGAAAGCTGCCGCCAAGCAAGCCATCGACGACAACTGGACCCACTACCCGCCCGTGCCTGGCTACCCCGACTTGAAGAAGGCCATCAGCATGAAGTTCAAACGCGACAACAACCTTGACTACAGCCCCGACCAAATTGTGGTTTCAACTGGTGCCAAGCAGTCTATCTTCCAGACAGTTATGGCTCTCGTCAACCCAGGCGATGAGGTTATCATCCCCACTCCGTTCTGGGTTTCTTACAAGGAAATCGTCAGATTTGCCGGCGGCAAACTGGTCTATGTGCCCACCAAACTGGAGAACGACTTCAAGGTAACGCCCGAGCAACTGCGTGCGGCCATCACACCCAAAACCCGCATGATCATGTTCAGCAGCCCATCCAACCCTACGGGCATGCTCTACTCGAAAGAGGACCTGAAAGGCATTGCCGACGTGATAAAGGAACATCCGCAAATTATCGTCATGGCTGACGAGATTTACGAACACATCAACTTTGTGGGCCATCACGAAAGTCTTGCACAGTTCGATTATATTAAAGATCAAGTGGTTACCGTAAACGGCGTAGCCAAAGGCTTTGCCATGACTGGCTGGCGTATCGGTTTCATCGGAGCTCCCACCTACATTGCCAAGGCTTGCAACAAGCTGCAAGGACAAATCACCTCGGCCACCTGCTCTATTGCCCAAAAAGCCACGGTGAAAGCCATGGAGATGGACCCGAAACACTCGCCCGAGATTGCCGGCATGCGCGAAATCTTCCGCCAGCGCCGCGACATGATGTTCAAGCTGCTGCAGGAAATCCCCGGCTTCAAGGTGAGACTGCCCCAAGGCGCTTTCTACTTCTTCCCCGTGGTTAACGAACTGTACGGCAAACACGTTCCCGCCGACTCGATATTTGCACAGAAATACAACAAGACCGTCATCGAAAACTCGACCGACCTCTGCATGTATTTCCTCTACGATGCCAATGTGGCCCTCGTGCAAGGTATCGCCTTCGGCGACGACAACTGCATCCGCCTTTCGTATGCCACCTCGGAAGATAACCTCATCAAAGCCGCCGAAAGATTGAAAAATGCAGTTAACAATCTGAAATAAAGAATATTATAACTTTTTTCATTAAGATTCGTGCAATCCGTGGTGATTTAAACTTGCCACGGATTTCGCGTATTTGTATACCTATAGATTTAACATTGGGAGGTTTATATTTTTTTCTGAAACCCCTCCAAGATGCTGAAAATCTATGCTATTTTTGCCAATTATCTGTAAATATCTAAAACCAAATACCTTATGAGAAAATTAGCGTTATTGACCATTTTAGGACTTAGCATGGTTCTTTTTTCTAACTGTGTAACCAAGCAGAAATACCAAGAACTTGAAAACCAATACAAAACTTGTAGCAACGACTTGAGCTACACCACTTCTGAGAAGATCAACTGCGAAAATGCTCGCAAAGACCTCGAACAGGAAGTGAGCCAGTTGAAGAGCCGCGTTGACAAACTCAAAAGCGACACACTGCTGCTGAGCCGCCGTCTGCGCCAGTCGGAACGCGATTACGCCAAAGCCCGTAAGGACTACGACGACCTGCTCAACAACTTCGCCGAGCTGAACATGACCAACAACGCCGAGGTGAACCGCCTGCTTGCCGACCTCGACAAGATCAAATCGCAACTGGAAGAACGCGAAGCAGAGTTGTCGAAGCAGAACGACGAACTGAACCTGGCCAATGCCAGTCTGTCGGATCAGGAAGCCCGCATGAAAGAACTTCAAGATATTCTTAACCAGAAGGATGCTGAAGTAAAAGCTCTGAAAGAGAAAGTGGCCAACGCCCTCAAGGGCTTCGAAGGAAGCGGCCTGACGGTGTACGAGAAGAACGGCAAGGTTTATGTTTCCATGGATGAAAAACTGCTGTTTGCCTCCGCCAGCTGGGAAGTAGGTGAAAAAGGACAATCCGCCATCAAGGAGTTGGGCAATGTGCTTGCCAACGATCCCTCTATCAATGTGCTCATTGAAGGCCACACCGACAATGTACCTTTCAAAGGGTCGGGCCAAGTGAAAGACAACTGGGACTTGAGCGTGATGAGAGCCACCTCGGTAGTGAAGGTGCTGCTTAAGAACGACAATATCGACCCGCAGCGTGTATCCGCATCAGGACGTAGCGAGTTCTACCCCATCGACACCGACAATACCGCCGCCGCCCGCGCCAAGAACCGCCGTACCGAAATCATCCTCACGCCCGACTTGAACGAGCTGCTCAAGATTATCGACAACAACTAAGCGCTCTCTATGGAGTTTTCTATCCTACTCGGCCAATGGTACGAGGAGAACAAGCGTGACCTGCCCTGGCGCGGCGAGAGCGATCCCTATAAGATTTGGGTATCGGAAATCATCCTGCAACAAACCCGCGTCAACCAAGGGTGGAACTACTATCTGCGCTTTATTGAACACTTCCCCACAATCAAGGCGCTGGCCGAAGCACCCATCGAAGAGGTGCTGAAAGTGTGGCAGGGACTGGGCTACTACTCGCGCGCCCGCAACATGCACTTCACGGCGCAACTTGTGATGAACGAGCATGGTGGCCGCTTCCCGCACGACTACCAACAGATACGCGCCCTGAAAGGTATCGGTGACTATACAGCCGCCGCCGTGGCCTCCATTGCCTTCCGCCTGCCCTATCCCGCTGTGGATGGCAATGTGCTTCGCTTTGTGTGCCGACTGATGGGCATTCGCGATAACATCATGTTAGGCAGCACCAAACAGCGGGTGACGGAGCACTGTCGCCACCTAATGGCCGACATGGACCCCGGCACCTTCAACCAGGCTATGATGGAGTTTGGCGCCACCTGCTGCACGCCGCAAAACCCGCAGTGCGAAGACTGTCCGTTTAAGGAACAATGCTACGCTTATCAAAACCAACTAACCGACACGCTGCCCATTATCATAAAAAACGTTAAAATCAAAAAACGTTATTTCAACTATCTCTTCTTTGTCCACCATCAGAAAACATTGATAGAGCAGCGCACTGGCAACGACATTTGGAAAAACCTGTTCCAGTTGCCCTTGGTGGAATGTAGCTCAACAGCCTTCGACATAGAGCAATACCTTGCCGAGCACCATATCCGATACAGCGCCGTAAAACAGGTGCTCGCACTGAAACATCAGCTGACGCACCAGACTATCTTCATCAAGTTCTATCAAATTGATTGCGAGGAACTTCCGATATTATTTCCGCAAGCATTCCCCATCCCTATCAAAGACCTGCCTAATTACGCCGTTGCCCGCCCGACAGAGGAATTGCTGAAGAGATTGAACGAGGAGGGATAGGAGGGATTGTAGATATTGCATATTATGCCTAACCCTCGACCTCACTCCTTTTTTACCTGTTTCTCCAATTCATCAATTTTCTGCTGTAATGCAGCAATAACTTGCTTAATTTCTGTATTTTTTTCATCATTTTCTCGTTTGACAGAGTGTTTTACCTTTAGCAATGCCAAGTTTAGTTCAAACGAGGTTTCGCTGCTATGTTTGGGCAGCGTGTCTTCCAGTATCTCGTTGATAAGCTGTCCACCGCGCTGCAATAACGATTGCCTTTGATGTTCATCATGCTCCTCGTTAGGCAATTCAACAATGACCCGCGACAATTCTTTCAGTTTGGCGTAGGCCTCTACAATGGCAATGGTAGTTTGTACAGCACGCGGACTTTTCAAAATCGTTGCCAGCATATAGAGGCCTTTTTCGGTAAATGCTCGAGGTAAAACAGTGGAATGTTTCTGCTTTTCGAACCGGTCGAAAATTTCGACCAGTTCATTTTTTTCTTGCTCCTCTAGCAATAAGACATATCCTTCTGGAAATTTTTCAGGATTATTGCTTACCGCTTCGTTAATTCTTTTGGTTTCCACTCCGTAGAGTTCGGCCACATCACAATCCAATATTACCTGCTGACCTCGCAGGGTAATAATTTTGGACTCCACATCTATTGGTGTTAAATTTGTCATAGTGTTTGATTTTAATGAATACTTTTTTCTGACAAATCTATGACAACCAATGAAAATTTGCAACACCTAAAATAGTGATTATCAATAATTTTTCAACAAGACAAACTACATTTTTCAAAGGACAAAAAGCCCTTTTTGAAGGGCAAAGTACATTTACCCGTCAAAACGCGCGATATGGCATTGCGATTTTTGTAAAGTGGAAAAGGAAAATTTGGAAGAAAATCGCACAATTATGGGATTTCTTTGGCTGCGTCGCAGCCTCGAAATGACGGCGGCTCAGGCACCGCGCCCAAAAGAACCCATCACAAAGAAAGCCGCTACAGGCGGCTCTACACTCTAATCGCGAACGCAATGGCCTTTCTACCGGTTGCGTGAAACTATGTTATATTTCTAATTTGTGAACTTCTTATAGACGCGATCCATCACCTCTCTGCAGTTTTCAGTTTTCAGTTTTCACTTTTCAGTTCTCAGTTCTCCACTCTCATCTCTCCTCTCTCCACTCCCTCCTCTTGCTTTATCACCACTTGCTGGAATCTCTCTTCCAGCCACTTCCTGTTGGCGCCGCCGTAGCCTATCACAGCGTTCACGTCTGAGGGATGCACTGTCAGCTGTAAGGTGCCGCCACGGCTGTCGCCCAGCGCGGCAACCAGCTTGCGCCGCCACCGCTCGGTCTCTACCAGCTCCTTGAACGACACGTGGAACGGTCCCGCCACCAGCGTCTCCTTGCTAATTAGCCCTTCGGACGGATGCAGGCCCACACGCAAAATCTGCACGCCCGCCGGCTCAAAAATGTCCATCACATCGGCCGCCTGTACCACCGCCTCATCCATCGTCAGCGGCTGGTAATTGCCCTCACGATACATCGTCTCCAGCTCCGTATCCTTGATCACCAGCGTGGGATAGACGCGCGTGCACTGCGCACCGAGCTCTACAATACGGCGAGCCGTCGCCAAGGCCTTGTCGCGCGTGTCGCCAGGCAGACCCAACATCATCTGCAACCCCAACTTGAACTGATACGACCGAATGAGAGCCGACGCCTGCTCCACCTCGGCCGCCGTGTGGCCACGACCTGCCAGCCGGAGCACCTCATCATCCAATGATTGCGCGCCCAACTCGATGGTGGTCACGTGGTGAGCTTGCAGATTTTTCAAAATCTCCTCGTTAATATAGTCGGGGCGGGTGGAGAGCTGTATCTCGCGAATGCGCCCCTCTTCAATATAAGGCTGCACCACATCCAAATAGCGGTTCTGCTCGGCCATCGGCATGCCCGTAAAGCTGCCTCCAAAAAAGCCAACACGCACCGTAGTTTCTGACGAAACCGTCTTTAAATAACTGTCAATCTGTTGTTTAACATCCTCTGGCTCCACCGAGCAGGTGTGTTCGGTAATATGAAACTGATTACAATATACACAGCGGAAAGGACACGCCTTTTCGGGTATAAAGACAGGAATAACACAAAAGCGCTTCATTACTTGGCATCCTCGCGCTTGATGGCGATGATTTCAAAAATGGCAAACAGGAAATAGACTATCAGGAAAGTAATGGCAAACAATATCTTATCCTGCTTCGTCAACAGCAAATAGACCAAAATAAATAACAGGTACGACATGAATTTGATGATGGTAGCCAACATATAGTTGGAAACCATACGCCGCTGATCCTTGTTGTAGATGCCGCGCAAAATGAGATAGTGCGTAAAAAGAGTGACCAGAAAGACAAACAGCAGGATGAAAGGCAGCGCGGGAGCGGCATATTGCGGCCACCACTGCTGCAAGGCCAATGTGATGCTGGTTAAGATGATGACGAACACGAGCAGACGGAAGAAATACTTTTTTAACGACAGCTTCAGCATAACCGGTTATTTTTTAGGGGTTTTAGGGGGAATAAAATCTTTGATGACCGAGTAGAGCGCAACGGCAATGGAGAGGAGAACACAAACCAATGTCATCCACGGCTTGGTATTCCATTTTTCATCCAGTTTGACGCCTCCATAAGCGCCAACAGCGATAATGATGCCCATCTGAAAAGCCATTCCCGAATAGCGGGTATAGTTCTTCAAGTGGCGGTAGTTGCGGTTTTCTTCACCCATGATTATTCTACCGAATCAGGTTCGTCGGGCTGGATGTCAACACTGGAGTTGTGCATCTGGCAGTTGCCTACAAAGTTGGCTCCTGGTTCAATGGCAATCTTGCCGGTGACAATGTTGCCCACCAACACTGCAGTGGACTTCAGTGACAGCAACTCACCCACATTGATGGTGGCTTTCACCTTGCCTTCAATTTCAATGCTCTGGCAGAGGATATCGCCCTCAATATGACCGGTTTGGCCTACAAAAACTTTGGCTTTCGATTTGATATTACCTTTCACAATACCGTCAACACGGCAGTCGCCCGTGGTGGTAATGTCGCCCGTCAAAGTGGTGCCGGCAGCAATGATATTAATACCTGATAATTCGTCTTGTTCGTACATCTTTTATTTGTAATTTAATGATTATTAATGGATTTATTTCTTGTCTATGTAATTTTCTTTAAAGAAGTCATCATACAAATGACGCTTGTCAACCATATTGTAGTAGGTGGTGTAGTTGGTCGCCGACAAGGCATATACTTTTACACTTAAGTTGGCCACTGAAGTAAGGAATCTCTCATTCTTGATGACACCTGAGTAATAGAGCATGGCCGCCTCTTTGTTTTTAAATTTCGAAATGGTGACCATCTGCTCATTTTGGTTGATATAGAAACTCTTGATATTAAATTTCTGCAAGTTATAAAATTCTTTGTTATACTCGGCAATGTTTTTCTTGACATCCATCATAGAGGTCTCGTGAACATTGACAATCATCACGATAAAATGTTGTTCATCAGGCAGATAAACAAAAGGCTGCTCCTTGATTGCCTGACCTTCGGCGCCAACCGCACTGCCGTCGGCGGCCACGGTAGCAGGCTTGTTCGTCTTGAAGTTCGACAAGTATATCTTGGCCAAATTGGCCACTTCGGTACCGGCATACTCTTTGGCGACGGCTGTCATGGCCTCCACGCCTTTCTCCTCACCGCTCACCTGACCCGTGGCAACGGCGCGCAAGTAGGCGTACTTCGACTGCAACGCCTTGTCGGTGCACTGTGGGATAATCTCATCGGCAAAGCCTACCACCTGTCGCCACTGCTTGTTGCAGTACAGCTCGTAAACCTCCTCGTAGCGCTCCTCAAAGTGCTTGTTCTTGCGGGCCAGCTTCTCATAGTAATCAGGCTCTAAAATCAAGCGGGCGTAGTCGGTGTTGGTATGCTTGGTGAGGATGAAATCCTTATGTGCCGCGGCCTTAGGATCGTTGGCGTTCCTATAGTTCAAAAAGAGCATGTAACGGGCAGGCAGCGCCAGTTCATGTTCAGGGAAACGGGTTAACAACTTCTCCAGCATGTCGTTGCCGCGCGGCATGTCATTCAGCTGGTCGATGTAGATCAAACCGGCATTGTACATGGCGTCGGCAATCATCATGTTCGACGTGTCGATGGCTCCGGGCGTGAGCGGCAGGTCCTGCGTGTAATACTCAGGCTTGGCGGGGTCTTCCTCGCGCTTCTTGATGGGATTGCCGTCCTCGTCCAGTTCTACTGTGTCCTTCTTGGCCAGCGACGGGTCGTTCATGGCTTCCAAATCCTCGAACGAAATCTGCTGCTTGTTGCTGATACGCCAGTTGTCCTCCAACTTACGCGAACCCCAACGGCGCAAGAACTCGGTGCGGCCTGCCGATACCAGCGCTGAGTTGTAGAAGTACCAGCCGCCGCTGTTCGACTTGGTGTTGGTGTAGATGTTGCTCATACCGAGCGCCTGCTGCAAAGCCAACTCTTTATCGGCCTCCTCCTTCTCCTTGCGCTGCTTCTCGGCTTTGTAATTGGCTATCTGCTTGTTAACCCAGTTGGTGCGCTGCTGTGGCGTCATCTTGGCAATGCGCTGCAAGCTGTCTTGCGTGTGAATCACCTCCAGGTTCATCACCAGGTCGCGCAATATTTTCGCTTTGTTGGAGATGGCTTCGTAATTGGGATAATCCTTGGGCATAGAGAGCATCGCCGTGTCGTAATAGTTCTGCGACTCCACATACTGCTCGTTGTCGAAGTAGATGTCGGCCAGCTTCAGCGACGACTGCGTGCGCTGGAAGTGGTTGTCGTCGAAAGCGGCCACCGACTTGGCCAGGTTCTTTATCTGCTCCTTCTCGTTGCCATCAATGCGGGCAATCTCCGATAGGGCATAGTAAATCTGGTCGCGGTAGGGTTCGTTCTTCTCCTCATCGAGCATCTTCTTCAACTCCCTCATTATCAACACTCTTGACGATAGCGAGCCGTCGTAGTTGGTGGCTAAGTGCATACGGGCGCTGAACTCCATGTCGTAGGCGGGGGTGCGCTTGATGACCTTGGTGAAATTGCTTTGCGCCTCGGGAATCTGCTCCAGCGACTCGTATATCTGTCCCAAAATGAAATACATACGCGTCTTAAACTGGCGACTGGCCTTGTTGAGAAGCACGTCATTGATATGGTCGATGGCGGTCTGCGTTTCGCCATTAGGTGCCGTGAGCTGGTACTGTGCGGCCGTGGCGGCAAACAGGGCGTTCAGCTGTTTCGATTTCTTCTCCTTCACCATCGGCTCGGCATTGATCAGCATGTCCTCGGCACGCGAGTAGTACTTCTGCTCCATCGCCGAGCGGGCAGCCCACACCATCGCCTCCTCCCAGCAGCTGTGACCTTTGTGCGTGTTGATGATGTAGGCGAACACGCGCGAGGCCTGCACATAGTCCTGCTTGTAGAAATAGGCCTTGCCCATCATTAGGTAGGCATCGTCGATGGTCTTCACATACTCTTTGCCCTTGATGAGCATCGAGTGCTTATAAATCGATTTCGATGCCTTCTCGATAGCTTTGTCGAACGAGCTGGCCGACGCCAAAGCCTCCTCCTTGGTAGGATGAGGGAATATAGGGAGCTGCATGGTGTAGTTGTCCTTCACCTTCTCTTCCAACTCGGTCTCGCCCCTCTTTAAGGCTTCTTTGCCGTTAAAGTTGATATTGAAGTGCGAAGTGGTGGTATGATACGCCCTGTTAGGGAAGGTGTTCTTCCGCGTCGAGCAGCTGCCAAAGAGCAATGCCATGGCCAGCAGGCTTATCAGCGTAAGAGAGGACAGTATGTATCGTGAGCTTTTCAAATTGTTGTCGTTAGATTTTGGGACAGGTAAAGAAACGGATTTTTAATCGATTTATTTTTGTGCTTCCAAATATTGCTCGAGCAGTCGCTGCACGTACTTGCCAAACACGTCGAACTCGATGTTGACCACAGTGCCTTCCTTGAAATTGTGGAAGTTGGTCACTTTGTAGGTGTAGGGGATGATGGCCACCGAAAAGCGTCCGCGCTCCGAGTCCACCACGGTGAGGCTCACGCCATTGACCGAGATGGAGCCTTTGGGCACGGTGAAGTTGTTCTTCTGGGCATCGTAAGTAAAGTAAAAACGCCAACTGCCGTTGTCGTCCACCACCTTCTCGCAGACGGCGGTCTGATCGACGTGGCCCTGCACGATGTGCCCGTCAAAGCGGCCGTTCATCGACATACTGCGCTCCAGGTTCACCTCATAGCCCACCTTCCAGCTACCGAGGTTGGTCTTCAGCATGGTCTCGTCCATGGCGGTCACTACATATTGCTTTTTGGCGTAATCCACACGCACCACCGTCAGGCAGCAGCCATCGTGCGCCATGCTCTGGTCAATCTTCAGCTCGTCGGCAAAATCAGCCTCAATGGTAAAATGATAGTTGGTATTTTCCTTTTCTATGCTAACAATTTTGCCAGTCTTTTCGATGATGCCTGTGAACATAATACGCTAATTTTCTTTACTTTACACAATATCAAAAACACCCAAGACAATCCCTTTTTTCGAAAAAAAAGATTGCATCAGGTTTTGTGCAAAAATAATGATTTTCTTTAAGATACCTATATATAAAGTTCAAAAAACAAAAATCAGAGTTCAAAATTCAAAACGGTATCCCTGAAAGTAGTAATTATCCATTGTAAATTGACATTTGTTTTCCTATCTTTGCAACCCTATTCACTACCCGTACCATGGCAACCGACCGGCGACAACAGATTCACGCAATACTGAAGCAGCACTGGGGCTACGACAGTTTCCGCCCGCTGCAGGAGGATATTATCCTGTCGGTGCTGGAGGGGCGCGACACGCTGGCACTGCTGCCCACGGGCGGTGGCAAGAGCATCTGCTTCCAAGTGCCCGGACTCGCCCTGCAAGGTCTGTGTCTCGTCATCTCACCACTCATCGCCCTCATGAAAGACCAGGTGGAGAACCTGAAGCGGCGCCATGTGAAAGCGGCCGCCATCTACTCGGGCATGTCGTACCACGACATCGAGCTGACCATCAACAACTGTGTGAACGCCAACGATATACGCTTCCTCTACGTGTCGCCCGAGCGTCTCAAAACGGAGATGTTCCGCGTCAACCTGCCCCACATGAACGTGAAGATGATTGCCGTGGACGAGGCGCACTGCATCTCGCAATGGGGCTACGACTTCAGGCCGCCCTACCTCGAGATTGCCGAAATACGCAAACAACTGCCCGGCGTACCCGTGCTCGCCCTCACCGCCACCGCCACGCCCGAAGTGGTGACCGACATACAGCAAAGACTGGCGTTCCCCAAGTTAAATGTCTTCCAAAAGAGCTTCAAACGCGACAACCTCACCTACTACGTGGTGAAAGAAGAGGACAAGCATAACCGCATGCTTCGCATCATGCACAAATACCCTGGCACGGGCATCGTCTATGTGCGCAACCGACGTAAGACCAGAGAGATAGCCGAATTTTTACAAAAAAACGGCATCGCCGCCGACTACTACCACGCCGGCCTTGACGCCGAGACCCGCGATTGCAAGCAGAACGAGTGGATGAACGGCACCGTGCGCGTCATCGTCTCCACCAACGCCTTCGGCATGGGCATCGACAAGCCCGATGTGCGCTTCGTCATCCACACCGACATCCCCGACACGCTGGAAGCCTACTTCCAAGAAGCCGGCCGCGGCGGCCGCGACGAGAAGCCGTCCATTGCCGTACTGCTCTATAACGACGCCGACCTCAAGGAGTTACAACGCAACTTCGAAGCCTCCTTCCCGACCATTGAGACCATCAAGAAGATTTACGAATGCCTCTGCAATGAATTTCGCATTGGCGTCAACGAAGGCAAAGACACATCCTATTTCTTTGATATTGACCATTTTCTAAAAAAATACGGCTTGAAGGTCATGGAGTTTGCGAGTGCCGTGCAGTTTTTGGAAAAGGGCGGTTACCTGCTGCTCAGCGAAGAACTCAACAAAGTGTCAACCTTGCAGATAGCCTGCGGGCAGACCGAGTTGGAGCATTTCCAGCAAAAACATCCCGAGTGGGCCGAGTTCACCAGGTTGCTGCTGCGCTCCTACGGCGGACTTTTCACAAACTATGTTAAAATAAGTGAAAATGAAATCGCCCGTCGCGCCAACTCCACCCCCGAACGAATCGAGATGGCGTTAAAAAAACTTAACGGCATGGGGTTGGTACATTACAACCAAGGCACCACGAAGCCCAAACTGCTCTTCTTGGAAAACCGGGTCGAGAGCCGCTATCTGTTCTTCGACCCAGCCGTTTACTCACAGCGCAAAGTGGTGGCACAGAAGCGCTTGGAGGCCGTGATGCAATATGTGAGCAACAACCTGGTTTGTCGCAGCCAGCAACTGTTGGCCTACTTTGGCGAGACGACGAGCGCGCCGTGCGGCCAGTGCGACGTATGCTGGCACGCCCAACGGCAACGCCTGCTGCAGGCTGAGTTCGACAACATCAGACAGCGCATAGAAGCACTGCTGTCGAGCGGGCCAATGGACCTGAAAGCGCTGATGAACGAGGCGGGGCGGGAATTTAAGGAAGAGCGGATTACCGAAGTGTTGCGCTGGCTCACCGACCAAGGGTTCGTAGAGCTCAAGTCGGGGCAGGTTACGCTTTCACGCGCGGGTCGAGCCAGCCGTAAATAATGTCAACCATAATATTGATAATCACGAGGATAACCGACACGTAGAGCAGCGACCCCATCACCACGGGGAAGTCGTACTTGTCGAGGGCGTCGACAATAACCACGCCCATCCCTTTCCAGTCGAAGATATACTCCACAAAGACGGCGCCAGCGAACAGCGACGCTAACCAGCCCGAAATGGCCGTCACCACGGGGTTGAGCGCATTTTTCAACGTGTGGTGCACAATGATGGTGCGGTAGGGCAGGCCCTTGGCTTTGGCGGTGCGTATGTAGTCCTGCGACAGCACATTGAGCACCGAGTTCTTGGTCAGCTCGACCACCACGGCCAGCGGTCGGATACCCAAGGTGATGGCGGGCAGAATGAGATTTTTCAAATCCAAATATTGTCCTGAACCGTAATTATCAACAGTATAGAGACTTCCGAACATACTGAGCCCCGTCACGTCGGCCAGCAGGAAGGCGAACACCCACGCGAACAGGATGGCCGCGAAGAACGACGGCAGCGACATGCCCAGCACCGAAAAGAAGAGCGACACCTTGTCGAACCACGTGTCCTTGAAGATGGCGCACAGCACCCCGATGAAGATGCCCACGAGGATGGCGAAGATGATGGAAACCACCGCCAGCAGTGCGGTTTTCGGGAAAGCCTCGGCCAGTATTTCCATCACGGGGCGCTTGGTCTGATACGACCGCCGCAGGAAGGGGGCTTTCAAGACGATAGCCGAACGGGCAAAAGAACAGATTTTCACGTAATGATAGTCCTTATTGTCCAAGTACCAGAACGAATCCTCGTCGTCGGTGCGATGCCACGAGATGGGCGACAAGTCGTTGAGATAGGCCAAGTATTGCACGCCCACAGGCAGGTCGAGGCCCATCTCCTTGCGAATGGCCTCCTCGGTCTGTATGTCGCTCCGCTGCCCCATCAGCATGCGCGCCGGATCGGAAGGCAGCACCGTAAACAAAAAGAACACCAGCGTGATAACACCCAGCATCAGCAGGAAGCCATACAGTATTCTTTTAACGATAAAACGAAGCATGCGGAACTTTTTTGCAAAAATAATGGAATAATTGACGCGGAAAACATCTCAACACTTTTCTTTTTTATGATTTTCTTTATTAGTCTTTTGATTGCAATGATTTTTCACCATACTCTCTACGTTCATCAGCGAGTTCTGCGGGATTTAAAACTTCCCGCAGATTACGCAGATTACCGCAGAATGTGACATCAGAAAACGTCTTTCTTATTAGAAGTGTTTTAACAGATTTTAAGACTGCTTTTTTTCCTTTAAAATAAGATTTGTAAAAAAGCGCAACAAACTTGTTGGACTATCCATAATTTTTGCTATTATTGCTATCATTTTAATTATCATCAAAAATTGTGCACTATGATGAAGAAAGTTACCTTTTTATTGGTTTTTATCTCTTTATTTATCAATGGTTTAGTTTTTTCGCAGACAGAAAATCCCTACGCTGATTTCAGTGCTCCGAATTTACAAACACATAAAGAATATTCAAAAAACTTCAACCCGAGCACCTTTAAGGAGAAGATTTTGTACAACTGCATGGTTGACATGATCAACGCAGCCCGCGCCCAATACACCTACGCGGCTCCTTTGAAGCATATCGTGATGATGGACTCGACCGCCCAAATGCAGGCCGACTATCAGGCTCGGAAAGAAGAGAAGACCGTTGAGGGCGAATCTCCCTACAAGACCACCGACCAACGTCTTCGCAAATATGGCCTGACGCCCTACGCCGAAGAGCTGGTGTCGAAAGCCAAATCGACCCGCGGCATTGAGGAGTACTCGTATTACGACCTCTGTCTGGAATGGATCCGCCCCATCCTGCGCAACGTAAAACTGGCTCAGGTGCTGCTCGACAAGAAATATTGCTACATCGGCTTCGGTCATGCCAACGACCAGTACATGAAGAATGTGTATGCCTCTATCATCTTGGGCAACGACCGCACCTTGAATCCTGGTAAGGATATGAAAACCGTTGACAATCAGGTACTTTATTCGAAGAAACTTTATGGCTTGAAGCCCTTCGATTTGAAAGTATGCCAGAAGTGCAATAACGACATGCGTCTGGAAGTTTTGTCGCAATGTATTCAAATTCAAAGAGATGAGGTTTATTTCGTGTATGATGACTACAAATACATGAAGAAGCTGATTGGCAAGGAAGGCGACGCCATCGCCCTCGACTTCATCCAGGAAAACCAATACGAATGCGGTGCCGAGAACATCATCGACAACAACCGTGTCAACCGCGGCTTCATGACCAAGCCCGTCACCTTTGAAGAACTGCTCGCCCGCAACGAAGTGGCCGACAAGAAATCAAACAAGATCAGCGCCATCATCACCACCATTCCCGCAGAACTGGACCGCGACTATTTCGACTTTGACATCAATGTCATCCTCATAAAAGACGGAAAATACGCCTGCCGCACCATCCTCAAGAAAAAGGTGGAATGCAACAACGCCTATTACGATCAGAAGATAACTTTCCTCAAAGACGAGAACTCGATACCCACCACAGGCGACTGGCTACCCGCCGTTGAGCAGGGCAAGCTGGAAATCAGAATCCCCTTGACCTCGCCTTCTAAAACCACTTTCTCGCCCGAAGAGGTGGCCACCTATGTGCAACAACTTGACGAACCTTCCTATAAGATTGACAAAGTGGATGTTATCATGGTCAACTCCATTGAGAAATTCGACGACCCCGCCCAAAAGAAGCTGCAACAGAAACGCGGCGAGAGCCTCGCTAACGCCGTTAAAGGCAAGTACGGAGCAGGACTGCCCGTCACCATCTCCTACGAAGATAGCTGGGAAGAATTCAAGAAAGACCTCGTTTACAGTGCCGACTATTACGACTTAACCCTGTTTGGCAAAGAAAACGCCGTTACCCAACTGAATGCTGAAAAGGGCAAAATCGCCAAGGAAATCGAAAAGGATTACCTCTCGAAACAGCGCTTTGCCAAAGTTATCTTCCATGTAACTTACCACGTGGAAGGCAAGGATGAACAAGACTTCGTGGTTTACAAGTTCAACAAGAGCCTGGCTCAAGGCAAGACCCAACTCGCCATGGCTATCCAAAAATACATCA
>JAEEGG010002716.1_pt1 | contig 45251 bp, 30 predicted proteins | sample 9134161 | NCBI WGS metagenome assembly JAEEGG01 (sample SAMN16246543, study PRJNA631951) | gut metagenome | biome: gut microbiome; feature: rumen; material: CR-attached | host: Bos | place: Iran: Karaj | collected 2018-10 | reverse complement strand
CGTTCAGCGCCTTGACGCGAACCTGGATCTTACCGCCACGGGGAATGCCTGCCATCTGTCCCTCTACGTCTGTTGCCTGATTGAACTCGTAAGTCACCATCAGTACTTCTCTCTCTTTGTAACCGTCTACGGTCATTGAAACTGGAGTCTTTGCCATAATTTGTTTCCTTTCTTAATTTTTGAATTGTTATTAATCTTGTTGTTTACAAATCTTTTTTGTTGTGTCGCTCAGAACTTGTTTTGTCTGATTGACGATGCAAAGTTACGACAGAAAAAGTCGCATTCCAAAGTTTTTCGCGAAATTCTTCTGAAGTGTATACGACAGAGACGCCGTTTTGCGACAAAGAGGGGAAACGGCCCTAAAAACTGTCGCAAAACGGCATCGTCACTTTGGATCTATACTTAAAATTCTATGACGCGGAAGGAGTAGGGCGGGAGCCGGAGGGTCTTGCCCTCAAGCACGATGCTCTTCACTTCGACGGTCTGTTCTTCGGGGCGGCCCTCGAAACCTTCGCATCTGGCTCCTTCGGGGATGGTCAGGCCATCGACGGTCAGGATGAGCGGCTGGGGGAGGGCGTTGACGAGCTTCAGATATTTCTTACCCGTCTTGGAATCGTGCACGAGACTGGCTCCGAGGCGGTGGGATACGTCGGGGGTCTGGTCTGCACTGGCACCGGGTTCGCGCTCAACCTGTGCCTTCAACACGGTCTTCACATAACAGTCGCCGCTGTAGACGGAGAAAAGGCGCTGCATCTCGTAGGCGGGTGTGGGGCGCACTTCGGTGTTAGAGAAGTAGATCATGTCGGGATCCCAGTTGTGGTGGTCGTCCTTGGCGAGCATCGGGGCGTAGGAGGTCATCTCTACCACGTCGCCGTTGCGCTCAATATCCGTCAGATAGAGGGCTTCGGCAAGGGCGGTCTCCATGTTGGGGCGTTTCGTCTGCGTGGAGGCGGCATATTCGCCGAGATAAACCTTGGCGGCGTTGCGGTCATAATGGTCGTAATAGTCGCGGTGGTGCATGAACCAACCAGTGGACTCATAATAATGCTCATCGACCATGTACTGGAGGTCGGGGTGGCGTTTCGTGAAGTCCCAGCCTTCGGTGTAGTCGGCTGACGGCGTGTGGAAGGGACCGACGGTGCCGCAGATCCTGATGTCGGGGTATTTGGCGCGGATGGCGCGGCAGATCATCTCATAGCGCTCCTCATAGACGGTGCCGATAATGTCCTCGTTGCCGATACCGATGTATTTCAGGTTGAAGGGTGCCGGATGGCCTGCGTCGGCACGCATACGGGCCCACTTGGAGGTGGCGGGATCGCCATTGGCCCACTCGATCATGTCGAGCAGCTCCTGGATGTAGGCGGGCATCTGATCCATAGGGATGCCGCCCTGCTGGCCGCCGATGCCGTCACGGTTGTTGCTGGAGTTCTGGCAGGGCACGCCTGCGGCGAGTACGGGCAGCGGCTCGGCCCCGATGTCCTCACAGAACTGGAAATACTCGAAGAAGCCGAGTCCGCGCGTCTGGTGATAGCCCCAGATATTAAAGTCGGGCTTGCGATCCTGCAACGGGCCTACGGTGTGGTTCCAGTGGTAGATGTTCTCCAGTCCCTGTCCGTGGCTCATGCAGCCGCCGGGGAAACGGATGAACTTGGGGTGCAGGGCGGCGATGGTCTCGGCGAGATCCTTGCGCAGTCCGTTCTTGCGGTTCATGAAGGTCTCCTGGGGGAAGAGGCTCACCATGTCGATGCCGGCCTTGGCGTCCTTCAGGCCGATGATGACCAGCCGTGCCCTCGGGCAGGTCTCCCTGGGTGTGAGCACGGCTGAATACTGTTGCCAGTCCTTGTTCTGGGTCTTCAGGTCGGTTTTGGCGATGACACGGTTATCCTCGTCGATGAGCTGGACGATGAATTGTTTCTTGTCGCTGGTGATGTTACGGACGAACATGGAGAAGTCGTATCTGTCACCAGCCTTCACGGCAATGCCGTCCCAACCCTCGTTGATGATCGTGTCGTTGCCCAGCACGGCGTAGTGGGGATTGTTCTCGCTCAGCGGGTCGACAGCCACCACGACAATGGGTTTCCGGCTGTCCCAGGCCGTCGTGGCATTCCACCCGCGGTGATCCTTCGGGATATACTCGAAGTCGCGGTTCTGAATGAGTTCGGCATAGAGTCCGCCGTCGGCAGCATAGCTGATATCCTCGAAGAAGATGCCGATGAGCTTGTCGCTGATGGACTTCTCCTGACCTGTGACGGTGAGGGTGGCACTGACGGGCAGATGAGGCATATTGGGATTCCTGGCATCCTCATACATACGCTCCTGACTGATTTTCCTGTCGGCCGCCTGACGCTGGAAGTGGTTGGTGACGGTCTGGAGTTCAGCTGGCGTCAGCTCAAACAGACAACCCTCCATCAGCTTCCCGGCAATGGTGGCTGTGTCGCGGAGCCAGGCATCTTCGGAGATCTGGCTGGCACGGTCGGGGGCGAACCGTCGGAAATCTGTCGTGGCTGATGTCCAGCGCTTGTCGCCGCCCTTCGTTTTGAAGTAAATGTCGAAGGAACCGTCGGGATTGGGGAACACAACGGGGTTCAGGCACTGGCGGGAGGTCATAATCGGATAGTCCTGTGGGCGCCAGGTGACGAGGTCTTTCGAATAGGCTGCGGCAAACATCGGGCTCTTGTCGTTGATCTGGAAGACGAGCCGCCACGTGCCGTCCTGGGCGCGGCAGAGCGAGGGGTGATACATCCGCTTCTCCTGTCCCCACGTGCCATAGTCGGAGGAACAGAGCTGTCCTATCTCCTGCCAGCCGTTATCGGCCAACTGGGCGATGTGGAGGCCTGCCCGCTCATTGGGGGCGTAGATGAATACTTGTGGACTGACAGCCTCCTGGGCGCCGGCAAACAAACTTGCCGCCATCGCCAGGAGCGATAGTAGTTTTTTCCTTTTTCCCATGATGTAATCAGTCTGTGGTGATGATGAGAAGCTGTTCGCCTGCATCGATGGCAGCCTTGATGTCACGGCCGCCCGACTGTACCTTGCAGAGGCTGATGTCATCGCCTTCAACGGTAGAGATCTTCAGGCGTCCGATCTTCTTTCTGGCCTCACGACCTGCTATGGTCTTGATGGTGAAGACGTCGAAATGCAGTCCGGAGAAACCGCCCTCAGCAGAACCGAGGTCGATATACACCTCTTTCTGCTTGTCCTTCTTCTCGCGGGCTCCCTCCAGGATATTGGCCTTGAGGGGCAGACTCCTGTTCATATAATTGGTGATGCTGTTGGCCAGTCGCATCAGGGCATTGTTGAGTGCGCCTTCGGGTGACTCCATCCACGAGGCATCCTCTGCCGAGATGTTGAAGGACGGGCTGTTGAACACCTCGTCGGTGCGTGAGTCCTTCAGGAGGAGCGTCGTGCCGATGATACCACGATAATAGGTGCGTGTATGCTTCTTCTTGTCCTTATCCTCGTAGGTTTCAATCTTGGTGGTCGTCGACACGTTGGCAATGTTGGCATCCACATACCAGGTGTTGGGCTGTGCAGCTTCTTCGGGAGTGAGCTGACCGTCGATGCACTTGATGCGTCGGGCTCCTGACAGACCTTTCACGATGGCTGCACGGACGGCGTCCTCGTAGTTGTCAATCTGTTGTGTGGACTCGCCAGCCACGACGGCGGTAAGCACCTCGCCAATCACTTTGCCTGCCGTCTGCTTCACCTCTTTCTTTGTGTACTGGACATTATTGACGGCAGCTGTGATAATCTTGTTTCTGGCCTCTTCTTCCTGGGCACCTGCGTTCACGGTGAACAGCAGGGCCAGGAGAGAGATGATCGTTATCTTTTTCATTGTCTGTCTATTTAGTAGTGATACGTATCTTATTCGTTAGTGCGAGCCTCGATCTTCTTGTTGATGTCGTCGATGACGTCGTCGGTCAACTCATATTTCGATATGATGAACATGGCGAGAGCGAGCAGGATGGCGGGGATGACACAGACGAGCCACAGGATACCCTCCTCGGCGAAGGGGGTCTGCTCGATGACCTGACTGTCATACTCCACGAATGCCAGGACTGCAGGACCGACAATGCTTCCGAAGGTCATACCAGCCTTGAAGAACAACCCCGTCAGGGCATTGACAATACCGGAAATACGACGGCCGGTGGTGTACTCGCCATAGGAGATGACTTCAGGAACGAGTGCCCACATATAACCTGTAGCCACGATGACACCCGTGCTCTTGATAAACTGGGCCACATAGATCATCATCATACTGGGGCTCTCCATCTTGGAAATGAAATAGAGCATGGCCATACCGATGATGGCAGCACTCAGGAACAGATAGAACATATTCTTCTTTCCGACCATACGCTTGAACCAAGGAACCAGCGGCATGAAGATGAATGCAGGAAGCGAGCCTAAGGCCATGAATATCGACAACTCCTGGGCTGAGCCATGCAGATTGCTGTTCATGAAATAGGCACCGGCAGCATTACCGACCGACATCATGGCGAAGGCGGTGATGAAGAAGAAAGCCAGCACGCGCAAGGGACGGTTACGAAGGAATTCCATCCAGAGGTCGCTGACCTTCACGTCTTCTGTGGCCTTTTGATCCATGACTACGCGCTCCTTGCACTGCGTGAAGCAGAAGAAGAGCAGGCAGAAGCCTACGAGGGCATAGATGGTCATCGTGGTGAACCACGCCGAAGGATCTTTCGGGAGACTGTCGGACGGCGCACCTGCTATCAAGGCGATAAACAACGGTAGGCCGGAATTGACGGCCAGACCACCGAGATTGGCCATGAACATACGCACGGATGTGAGGATGGTAATCTCGTTCGTATCACGTGTCAGCGAGGAGTTCAGGGCTCCGTAGGGCACGTTGATAAACGTATAGAGCAGCTGCATGGAGATGTAGGTGACATACGCATATATCAGCGACGGCGCAAAACCGTTGTAGAAGCAGAGAATGGCGAATCCCGAGAGGGGAATACCCACATAGAGCAGGTAGGAGCGGTATTTGCCGTAACGTGGGTTGCTCTTGTCGATCAGCGTGCCGACAATGGGATCCCAAATCACGTTTGCCACGTTACCCACCAGGAACATGACGGCTACTGCCGACGGCGTCAGACCGTAGATGTCGGTGTAGAAGAACAGCAGATAAGTACAGATGACCTGAAAGATCAGGTTCTGGGCCAGATCGCCAGAGCCGAAGCCGATGCGCTGCACCCAATTCAGCTTGTAAAAGCCTTTCGTTTCGTTTGTTGAAGCCATAATATTAATTGTTAATTATTAATTGTTAATTCAAATGATGACATGGGGAGTCCCATGAGCGAACGCACGTTAGCCTCTATGGGATTGTCCTTCCAGGCATAACGCACATAACAGGGCGTCAGTCCCGTTGGGCATTCCAAGTACACAAGGTTCCTGTCCCCTTGTGCACTGACGTTCATGAATTTGCCGTTTGCGGCGGCTACTTCGAAGGTGTGGAGTTCACCAGAGTGGATGGGTTGGTCGAGGGTGAGGATCGCCTTACCATCCTTGACCTCGGCGGCGATGACCTCGGGGGCGAGTTCAACCTTATTATTATATACTAGACGGTCGAAGCCCAGGCCGATACGCTCAGCCACTTCCTTTTTGCGGAGAGGATGGATGTCAACGGTCTCACCGAGATCGTTGATGACAGCGAGTGCTGCATAAGCATCGGTCTTGACGGCGATGCGCTGTGCCTCGCGGAGCTGGGCCCAGCCACTGTTCACGGGTTCTGTCTGTGGTGTGATGGGACGGGGGAATCCTGTCTGCTGTCGCCCGTCGTAGTTGGCGAGCTGTACGATGACGAAGGGCATCTGCTGATTCTGCCAGAGGTCGCGCCAGCAGCCCATGAGCTTTTTCAGATAGTCGGCATAGGGAGCAGGATTGCCTGTGTTCGACTCGCCCTGATACCACACGACACCTGAGATAGCGTAGGGTGCCAGAGGATGGAGTACGGCATTATAGAGAGTGGTGGGGATGTTCTGAAGGGAGATATCGCCACTTGGACAAGAGGGCATTTCGGTGCCTACATGCATCTTCCACGTCGGAGCGAGCGGTATCACGTCGGCAGGCATGGGGTTCTGCGAGAAACGGTCGTCGCCGAAACAGAGCATATAAGGCTTCTCGGGAATGAAGTGGACAGCACCGAACTTGTTGATGAAACGTATGGTAATGACGTTGTCACCCTCGCAGAGCAATCCCTCAGGAATATCATAGCGACGTGGGGGGTACTGGTAGCCCGTCTGTCCAATCTGTCGGCCATTGAGGAATGTGACATCACGGTCGAAGAGCGTTCCGAGCAGCAGACGGGCAGGCTTTCCCGCATGTTCCTTATTAATATATATATGCTGGCGCAGCCACATGGTGCCCGTGCCCCGCCAGCTCCAGTCGTTCTGGTTGATGGTCTGCCACAGGCTGTCGTCGCTATCGGCCGCCGTCCAGTCATCAAGGATGCCAGGATCGTTATCGTTCAGGATCTTTTGCCATTGGCGCTCGGCCTGCATGTTGGCCTGCATTTGCGCCTTCACGTAGTCATCGTTCTGGAAGAACTGGGCACGCCTGATAAGTTGGGGATAGTCTCTTTTAAGGGAATCGGACGAGATCCAGGCTTCGATAGGTGTGCCGCCCCAGCTGTTGACGATGATGCCCTGTGCCACCTTTGTCTTCTCGAACATGCGCTTGCCGAGGAAGTATCCGACAGCTGAGAAAATCCAGGCGTTCTGCTTGCTCATGGGCTTCCAGTTGATGGATGTCGGCCGGATGTCATCCTTCACGCCATGGACATCGGTTTCGTTCTGTACGCGGAACATACGGATCTGAGGATTGTTGTAACTGTCGATTTCCTTCGTGTACTGTGGATAGACCCGCTCGATGGTCACGTCGATGTTTGACTGTCCGGAGAGGAGCCACACGTCGCCAATCAGAATATCTTTGAATTCCAGATGATTTACTTTTAATTCATAAGGTCCTCCTGCCTTCATCTTCGGCAGGTTTATGCGCCAGCGCCCTTCCGTATCGGCAGTGGTGGTAAACTGTTTCTTGTTGAAGAGGATTGTCACCGTTTCACCAGCATCAGCCTTGCCCCAGACGGGAATGGGCTTGCCGCGCTGCATCACCATACCTGACTGAAAGAGCTGTGGCATTGTGACTTCTGCCTCTGTGAAAACAGCAGAGGCGAATGCTACACATAAAAAGAGAAATTTCTTCATAATTGTTGTTTTGAAGTTGCAAATATAGTGAAAAATCTTCGTTGAAATGGCGTAATTATGTATTTTTATAACTTAATGAAACATTTAATAAAGCATCTGTAACAATTTAGAATGCCCAATGGTAAAAAAAACACTACCTTTGCAGCAGAAAACCAAAAGCAGTCATGAAGGCTAATATATCTCAGAAAGTGCCATTTGGTGAGAAGCTCGGCTATTCCCTTGGAGATGCCGCGGCTAATCTCGTTTTCCAGATGATGATGATCTTCCAGCTGAAGTTCTATACCGATGTGTTTGGTCTCGACGGTGCTGTGGCTGGAAGCATTCTGATGATTGCGAGTATTTCTGCCATAGTGGTCGATCCGACGGTAGGAATCCTGGCCGACCGTACGAACACGCGATGGGGCAAGTTCCGCCCCTGGATGATCTGGACGGCCATACCCTTCTGCCTCTTCTATGTGCTGGCCTTCTATAATCCGGGTATTCACGAGAAGGCGATGGTTGCCATTTATGCCACCATCTCCTACGTGCTTCTCATGACGATCTACTCATTCAATAATATTCCCTACACGAGTCTCGGCGGCGTGATGACCAGTGATATACGTGAGCGCACGAGCATTACCACGGTGCGCTTTGTGGTGGTCACTATCGCGCAGTTCGTCGTACAAGGAATGACTTTGCCGCTGGTGAGCCATTTCTCAGAGGGAAGCAGCCTGCAGCACGGATGGACGGCAACGATTGCCATCTTTGCCTGTGTGGCGTTTGTACTCTTCCTCATCACTTTTCTGGTGACAAAGGAGCGTATTCAGCCGCCTCCTTATCAGAAGGTGAACATCAAGGAGGACATCAAGAGTACAGTCTCGAATGTGTCGTGGAACTCTATGGCCCTGCTGACTTTCGCCCTGTTCATCACACTGGCGATGTGGGGATCGGCCATGAACTTTTATTTCCAGTATAATGTCGACCAGAAGTCGCTTTATGATTTCCTGTCGGTCTTTGTCGAGATAGAGGAGGATGATGCCTATTCCATTGGTTTCTCTGCCTTCAACATGATGGGTGCCTTCGTACAGTTCGTAGGTGTCATCTGTCTCTCACGGTATCTGGCCAACAAGCATGGTAAGAAGAAGACGTTTATGGTATGCCTCTCCCTGACGGCCTTTTTTACAGCACTTTTCTATATTCCCACGCCGACGGACGTCAGTCTGATGTTCGTACTTAACTTCCTCCGTTCGCTGGCTTATGCACCTACGATTCCGCTGCTGTGGGCCATGATAGGTGATGTGGCCGATCATATTGAGTATGAGAGTCACCGTCGTGCCACGGGTTTCTGTTTCTCAGGCATTGTGCTGGCTCTGAAGTTGGGACTTGGATTCGGAGGTGCCATCGCGGGTGTCATCATTTCCATGTTCGGCTATGTTTCGGGCAATGTCATGGTACAGAATGAGAGTGCGATGGAAGGTATTCGTCTTGTTTCGAGCATCGTGCCTGCCATCCTGTTCAGTGTGGGTGTCGTGGCACTCTATTTCTATCCGATCTCAAAGGAATTCAATGAGAATATGCAGGCAGAACTGGCCAGTCGTCGCAGGCAAGCCCAGAAAAGCCTCCAGAAAGAGCATAATGTCTAATTAAAAATATATTGTTTATGAAACCACGTTATCTTTATCCGAGTGATTATTATGCAGATCCTTCTGCCAACGTGTTTAACGGAAAACTGTTTGTCTATCCATCTCACGACTGGGAGGCTGGTGCAGCCTTTGACGATGATGGCGGACACTTCCAGATGAAAGACTATCACGTGATTTCCATGGAAGACGTGGAGAACGGTGAGGTGACAGACTATGGAAAGATTCTCGACGTGGAGCAGGTTGCCTGGGCCGAGAAACAGATGTGGGACAATGATTGTGTGGAGAAGGATGGCAAGTACTATCTCATTTTCTCCGCCAAGGACTATAATGGTGTGTTCCATTTGGGTGTGGCTGTGGCCGATAAGCCCGAGGGTCCGTTTGTTCCCCAGGAGCATCCCATCCGTGGATCCTTCTCTATCGACCCAAGCGTATTCAAGGATGACGACGGACAGATTTACTGCTACTTCGGCGGTCTCTGGGGTGGACAGCTCCAGTGGTATCAGGCACCGCAGAAACTTGTGAAAGAGGGTGGCGTAGACCTCGGTCCTGCCGCTGATAAGAAGACGCAGCTTTTTGCACCTGCCGATGTACCTGCACTGTCGAGCTTCGTCGTTCGTATGAGTGACGATGTATTGCAGTTTGCCGAGTCTCCGCGCTCTGTAGTTGTTCTTGACAAGAATGGCGAGCCCCTGAAGGCAGGCGATCCACATCGTTTCTTTGAGGCCTCGTGGATGCATAAGTACAACGGAAAGTACTATTTCAGCTATTCTACAGGTGACAGCCACTTCCTCTGCTATGCCATCGGCGATAATCCATACGGTCCGTTCACTTATCAAGGTGTGCTTCTCGACCCCGTTGTTGGCTGGACTACCCATCACAGCATCGTGGAGTACAAGGGTGAGTGGTTCCTGTTCTATCACGATTGTGTGCCCTCTAACGATGTCACGCACCTGCGTAGCCTGAAAGTGCAGCGTCTGTTCTACAATGAGGACGGAACCATACAAAAGGTAATCAATGAATAATAGCCAGTCATCGGTACGATGAACAAGAAGTCATTAACACTGCTGTGCTGTGCCGCCCTCCTATTGCCAATGGGAGGGATGGCCGAAGACTATGAGACGCTCCAGATGGAGAAGATTCAGAACCCAATGCTGTGGGCTGACGTGCCAGACCCTGACGTCATCCGCGTGGGTGATACTTTTTATCTCGTATCTACCACCATGCACTTGATGCCAGGTGCTCCTGTCATGAAATCCAAGGACTTGAAGAACTGGGAGACGGTGGGCTATATCTTTGACCGTCTGACGGATTCCCCGAAGTACGACTTGCAAGAAGGTACAGCCTATGGACGTGGTCAGTGGGCTACATCGTTGAAATACCATAAGGGAAAGTTCTATGCGCTCCTGGCCCCCAATGAGCAGGGATCGATGGGCGACACCTATATCTTTTCTGCCGAAAAGGCTGAGGGACCATGGAAGATCGTCTCACGCATGCGCCATTTCCACGACTGTTCACTCTTCTTTGATGACGATGATCGCGTGTATGTTATATATGGTACGGGCGAGATGATGGAACTGAAAGCCGATCTCTCCGACGTCATTGAGGGCACCCACCAGATGATCTTTCAGCGTGAGGAGGATGAGAAAGGGCTGTTGGAAGGCAGTCGTATGATCAAGCATAATGGGAAATACTATCTGTTGATGATCTCGCACGTCTATGCACCTGGCAAGCACCGACGTGAGGTGTGCTACAGGGCCGATGATATCCACGGTCCCTATGAGAAGCAGGTCATCTTGGAGAGTGAGTTCGGCGGTTTCTCATACGAGGCACAAGGTACCATTGTCGATACGCAGGATGGTGACTGGTACGGCATTATCTTCCAGGACCGTGGTGGTGTGGGACGTGTACTCACCTTGATGCCTTGCCGCTGGATTAACGGATGGCCGATGTTGGGCGACGAAAACGGAAAGGTACCCGATACGATGCGTCCCCTGAAGAGCGGAGAACCGGAAGCTTTCATTATCAAGAGCGATGATTTCTCGGATACGAAGCTCGGTCTCCATTGGCAATGGAACCATAACCCCATTGATGCAGCATGGAGTCTTACGGAACGTCCGGGATTTCTTCGCCTGAAGACCAACCGTGTTGTTAGTAGTATCTATCTGGCACCAAACACACTGACCCAGCGTATGGCCGGTCCTACTTGTAGCGGAACCGTCGGCATTGATTTTTCTCATTTGAAAGATGGCGATTGTACCGGTCTGGCTGCTTTCAACAGTGATTCAGGCATCCTGACTGTTAGGAAAGAGGGCAAGAAGCGCTTCTTGGAGATGAGCGAGGAGTCGGTGGCGCTGACAGACCGGGAGAAAGCCGTTACTAATGTGGAGAAGAAAGTCGTAGAAAGAATTGAGTTGAAGCAGGACAAGATATGGTTGCGTATCGACGGTGACTTCCAGCCTGTCAATACCAAAGGATTTATGCCGGGCAAGGATCTTGCCACTTTCCATTATAGCCTTGACGGTGAGAAGTGGACGAAGATAGGCTCAGATTATAGGATGAGCTTCGACTGGCGCCGATTCTTCATGGGACAGAAGTTTGGTTTGTTCTGCTATGCCACCAAGAAATCCGGAGGCTATGCCGACTTCGATTTCTTTCACTTCAAATGATATTACAAATATCATCTATCGTGTGGGAGAAGGGGCCGGTGTGCTCCAGTTTAAGCGTACACATGGCGGCCGCAAAACGGCCGCTTTTTTCATAGTCCATGCCCCGGGCCCGGGCATAGAGATAGCCGGCACTATAAGTGTCGCCACAGCCTGTGGCATCCACGAGTCGTTTTGGCGGAAAGGCAGGTGTTTCGTAGAATCTTTCTTCTGCATAGATAATGGAACCGCCGCCTCCTAGGGTGATGATGACTTCGCGCACACCCCAGTCGTGAATCTGCTCAGCAGCCTCGAAAGGGTCGGTGATGTTGGTAAGTGTATGGCATTCCCATTCGTTGACTTTAAGAATGGCAGTATGCTTCAGCAGCCTTAGTTTGTCTGTCCATTCCACGGGATGCACTTCCTCGCCGGAAACAGCCCGTAGATAGCCTTGTACGTCGATGCTCACATCGCCTTTTGTGGCCAGAAATTCAACAATCTCTGGGGCAAAGTCGTCTGCCAACAGTGTACCGAGGTGGAATACATGGGCTTTCTCGTCTTTTAGCTGGTCAAGACTGAAGGGGTTCGACTTGGCAAGTACGCGTTGGGTGCGGTGATCCATGTTCTGGCCGTATTTGTTTTCGAAAAACACGTTGGAAGAGCTCTCAAAGGCCGTGACGCGGATACCCGCACTGCGAAGCTTGTCGACTTCCGGCATGACTTCATGGCTGACAGAGGTAATCAGGTGGAAGTTTACATTGTGAGGCAAGGCTTGGAATGCCCATGCCATGTAATAGGCTGAGCCCCCCGCACAATGAATTGTCTGGGGCGGTTGCTGTGTGATAATCCGGTCACGTGTAATGTGCCCGATACAACAAATATCTGTCACTATTTCGCTATTGTTTAGCATTTAATCGGTGGTTTCGAGTGCAAAGATACAATTTTTTCGATAAAAGTTTGGATTTATTCAAAAATATGTTATCTTTGCACTGCAAATTATTCGTTACTACCTATTAAATGACTAAACGAACGCTATTGTGGAGTTATCTGTTATGGATGACGATATTGTCATCGGCAGCTCAAACCACTTACGACGTGACCGCAGCGGGAGCAGTCGGTGACGGAAAGACGGATGATGCTCAGGTGATACAGCGTGTAATCGATCGTTGTTCTGCTGATGGAGGTGGCAGGGTCTTACTGCCCCGTAATCATACGTTTCTGGCCGGTCCCGTAGAATTGAAGAGCAATGTGGAGTTGTATCTGGAAGCAACGGCCACGTTGAAGGCAAATCCTGATGAGAGCATTTATCGCCTGAGTGCATTTGGCGAAAATCGGGGAGAGGGAATGTTGTGGCTTTATGCTAATGATGCTGAAAACATCAGTATTGCAGGCAAAGGTACTATACATGGCAACGGTATTGCTTTCATGGGAGCAGAACTGGAAGATTCCTATGAACTGAAGCCGTTGGCAGATCAGGCGTTTGATCCTCGTCCACATGTGCTGACACTGACGAATGTCCGTAACCTGACCATCCGCGATGTGACCATCAAGGAGGGAGCCTACTGGACCGTGCATCTCATCGGCTGTAACGAAGCTGTCATTGACGGCATTAACCTGTTGAACAACTTGAAGATCCGCAATGGCGATGGCATCGACCTCGACCACTCGAAGAATGTGCGTATCGCCAATTGTCATATCACTTCAGGCGATGACTGCATCTGTCTGAAGAACCGTCGTGAGTTTGAACAGTATGGTTCATGTCACGATATTACCGTGACCAATTGTGTGATGTCCTCACGTTCTTGTGCCATTAAGATCGGTAGCGAGAATATGGACTCTATCTATAACGTCGTATTCGACAACTGCATCATTACTGGTTCAAATCGTGGTCTTGGCATCCAGAATCGTGATGAGGGAACGGTAACAGACGTGGTGTTCTCAAATATCCAGTTAGACTGTCGCCTGTGGAGCGACGTGTGGTGGGGCAAGGCCGAACCGATCTACGTGACGAGCTATCCACGTGCCAACGGCAACCACAAGGATGCCAATTGGCGGTTCCCCAAGGGACAAATAGAGGGTCGTTGCGGTGAGGTGAGCCGTATCTACTTCAATAATATCACTGCGACCTCCGAGAACGGCTGCTTTGTGGGAGGTGACGTGCCAGGTAAGGTAAAGGATATTTATTTTAATAATGTACGCGTGAGACTGACAGGAAATCAGACGTCAGCGCTGATGGACAAACGTCCGTGTAAGGGTGAGGGTTTTGTCGAGGTTAACTTGAATGAACTGAAAGGGATGCAAGTCCCCCTCACGACAGAAAATGCGACAGTAGAGTAATAACATACAATTTTATCCTATTTTATACTAACTTTAATTATTTTTTTATGCAAATGATCCTAAATCTGAAACAAGGAATGCAGAAGGCGATGTTCTTCGTGTTCTTTTTGTTGTGCAGTACAGTGATGATGGCACAGAACAAGGTGTCGGGAACTGTACTGGACGCTACAGGTGAGCCATTGATTGGCGTGAGTGTCCTGGAAGCAGGAACTTCTAACGGAGTTGTTACCGATTTCGACGGTAACTTTACGCTGGCAGTCAAGTCAGGTGCACAGCTTACTTTCTCTTATGTGGGTTATACTTCACAGACTCTCCCCGCGAAAGACGGTATGCAGGTGACTCTCCAGGAAGACAACACCGTGCTGAACGAGGTGGTTGTCGTTGGTTATGGTACGATGCGCCGTAAGGATGTGACCTCATCTATCACCACCGTAAAGGCCGAAGACCTGAACAGAGGTGTATTCTCTGATCCCGCTTCTATGCTGCAGGGTAAGGTGGCAGGTCTGGTTGTTACAACTACTGGTGACCCGAATGGTTCGCCTTCTATCACACTGCGTGGTGCTTCTTCACTGCGTAGTGGTGCCATGTCTCCTTACTATGTAATCGATGGTATTCCTGGTGTTGACATCTCGATGGTGGCTCCCGATGATATCGAGAGCATCGACGTACTCCGTGATGCTACCGCTACCGCCATCTACGGTTCTAAGGCTGCCAACGGTGTGATCATCATCACTACCAAGAGCGGTGGCAAGTCTGAGCGTGTCAACGTAAGCTACAATGGCTATCTTGCTATCGACAACATCGCCAAGAAGCTCGACATAGCTACTGCCAGCGACATCCGCAACTATGTCAAGGCCAACAGTCTTGATTATGGTTATGACAATGGTGCCAACACCGACTGGCAGGAGGAAGTGCTCCGCACAGCCTTCAGCCATAACCATAATGTTTCCATCAATGGTGGTTCTGAGAAGACCAAGTATATGGCCAGTGTCAACTACTCTGATCGTCAGGGTGTTATCAAGGGTTCTTACAACAACCGTCTGAACGTCCGTTCACTGGTTTCTACTAAGGTGCTGAAGGATCGTTTGGAGCTCTCTGCAGGCTTGAATTCCATGTATGGTAAGTATGTAGGTGTTCCCATGAACAACGAGGGTGCTTCTGTTCTTGACGCCATGAACTATTTCTCTCCGCTGAATCCTGTTAAGGATGCCGATGGCAACTGGTTCAAGGGAACAGGTTCTAAGAACTATAACCCCCTGTCGCTGATCAATGAAGACACTTCTGAGAACATTTGGAAGCGTACGCAGGTAATCACCAAGGGCTCGCTGAAGATTGTAGAAGGTCTGGTGCTGAATGCCAACTACTCTTTTAACACCTATCAGCGCACCTACAGTGCCTATGATACCCATAACACTCAGCTCGAGGGTGTCAGTGCCTATAATGGTCGTGCTGACCGCAGCACATGGTTCGGCCACGAGAATCTGTTCGAGATCTTCGCCAATTATAATAAGATCTTCAACGATGTTCATAACGTAGCCCTAATGGCTGGTTATTCTTGGGAAGAGAAGGAGAATGGCGACGGTTTCGGTCTGATTGTTCATGATTTCTATGATGACTATCTGAAGTGGAACAACCTGAGTTATGCCAGCACCATTGACGGTATTGCTGGTGGTGTAGTAAGCGGTACCAAGGAAATCGTACGTAACATTTCTTTCTACGGTCGTGCAAGCTACTCCTTCGCAGGTAAGTACATGTTGCAGGCTACTATCCGTCGTGACGGTTCTTCCGTATTCGGACCGGATAACCGCTGGGGTACCTTCCCATCAGTTTCTGCAGCATGGAACATCACAGAAGAGAATTTCATGAAGAACCAGAACTTCTTCTCTAACCTGAAACTCCGTGCTGGTTACGGTGTCTCCGGTAACGCCATGGGCTTCGGTGCCTACACCGCCTATGCTACTTATGGCGCATCTGGTTTCTTTGACTATAATGGCAAGAGCTGGCGCACACTGGCTGCTACCAAGAACGCTAACCCCGACCTGAAGTGGGAGAGCACTGGCATGCTGAACATCGGTATCGACTTCGGATTCCTGAAGAACCGTATCAATGGTACCATCGAATTCTACAACAAGAAGACTAAGGACTTGATTTGGGATTATCCTGTATCAACCAACATCTATCCGATGGGTTCTATCGCCGCTAACGTGGGAGAGATTACCAATACGGGTGTTGAGTTAACCATCAATATCGATGCTATCCGCACGAAGGACTTCAACTGGATGACCACCATCAATCTGTCGCATAACAAGAATACTGTAGATCGTCTGTCCAACGACAAGTTCGAGGTAGGAACCTTCACACAGGGCGACCCGATGGTAGCAGGTGTATCTTCTAACGGTTATACCCAGCGCATCATTGAGGGCGAGCCTCTCGGAACCTTCTACACCTACGAGTTTGCTGGCTACGATGCTAATGGCAAGTCTACCTATTATGTTCGCGACGAGGCTACTGGCAAGCGTACTGGTGAGGTGACTAACGAGCCTGCTTTCAAGGATCGTACTATCACTGGTTGCGCACAGCCTAAGTTGAACCTGGGTTGGAACAACACCTTCAGCTACAAGAACCTCAGTGCTTCACTGTTCTTCACAGGCGTATTCGGCAACAAGATCTACAATGGTTCTCGTGCCAACTACTCCAGCCCTGAGATGTTCGCCAACGGCAAGAACGTGCTGAAGGAGTTCATCACCGACCGTCCTGCTACTGACAACCTGCCGAACTATCCCTCTGACCGCTATCTGGAGAATGGTTCTTACTTCCGTCTGTCTTCTCTGACCATCGGCTATACCTTCGACAAGTTTGCCGACTGGATTCAGAGCCTGCAGCTCTATGCTACTTGCAACAACGTATTCACTATCACCAGCTATACAGGTCTCGATCCTGAAGTGAACATGGGTGGTATCGATCCTGGTATCGACTATCGTTGGAGCACTTATCCTCATACCCGCACCATTATGGTTGGCACAAAGATTAATTTCTAATCATTTAATCGGAATAAGAATATGAAAACAAATATAAAGGGACTATTCCTGGCCGGCCTTGCTGTAATGGCTGTCGGCTGTACAAATTTGGATGTGGATGTGGATTCCCAATACACAGAATATCCTACAAATGAAATCGCAGTAGAGGCTAAGATGGCCGATATCTACTACCATTTCAGTGGCGTGCTTGGACGTCGTTACATGGAGCAGATGTGTCTCTCCAGTGATGAGTGGACAGCAGCTTCTTATGGTGGTGGTTGGTACGATGGTGGTGCTTACGCTCACCCCTCACTTCACAACTATACTTTCGAGGATGCTACGCTTGACTGGTTTGGCACTATCACCGAGGGTATTTCCAAGGCCAACAAGGCTATCATTGACCTGGGTGGAAACGACAACTCAGCAGCAATTGCACCTGCCCGTGCTATCCGCGCTTACTTCCACTGGATCATCATGGATCTCTGGGGCGATGTGCCCATCCTGGACCGCATTCCTGAGGATGGTGAGACCGTAGCCCGTATGCCCCGTGCCGATGTGGCTCGCTGGATTGAGTCAGAACTTCTGGCTGCTATTCCCGACCTGACGGAAGAGGTAAGTGCCAACACCTATGGCAAGCCAACCAAGTGGATGGCCAAGGCCCTGCTCGCCAAGCTCTACATCAACTGGCCTGTTTACACAGCCTCTGCTGTAGAGAACTATGACGCTGCTACTGCTAAGAACGAGAAGTTGGCTGATTGTATTGCTCAGTGTAATGATATCATTAACTCTGGCAAGTTCAACCTCGGTTCTATGTCATATCGCGAGAAGTTCTCTTATAACAATGGTCCTGCTGTTGAGGACTTCATCTACGCTATGCCTTACGACACCCAAACCCGTCAGGGTATGCAGTATGGCCGTAGCCGCTGCTGGAAGAACATCAAGAAGATGAATCCCAGCTACTTTGGCGATGCCCTTTCACAGTCTGGTGGTGGTTACATGACTATGACACCTGAGTTCGTCAAGAGAACCTTCATCCTGAAGGGCGACGAGCGCAACAAGTGTGTCATTGGTCTGTCGAGCAATCTTGACGATTATCGCTATGTTGAAGGCCAGGACGAGAACACTGTATATGTTTACAATAAGTCTAACCTGCAGATGACCAGCGAGGTTGCCCTCGTATCTGGTGCTGGCAGCGATCCTCTGAAGCTGAAGGTGAACGTAACACTGGTTACTTCCGATGATCCTACCCTCGACGTTGGTGACAACCTGAATGGTTATTGTCAAGGTTGCCGCTCTGTGAAGTGGTATGTCATCGATGACGACTTTAAGAACGGTCGTAACCAGTCTAACGACGTGCCTCTGTTCCGCTTTGCCGACGTGCTGCTGATGAAGGCTGAGGCTCTGACCCGTCAGACTGGTGGCTCTGACGACGCTAAAGCCCTCTTCAACCAGATTCGTTCTTACGCCAAGGCTCCTGCGCTTGACCACAATCCTTCACTCGAGGAGATTTACGACGAGCGTGGCCGTGAGTTCTTCGACGAGAACTGGCGTCGTAACGACATGATCCGTTTCGGACACTTCGAGGATGAGTACTTCCCTCACTACAAGAACTTCCCAACGGCTCGTTTCGACAAGACCTGTCGTATTGCTCCTATCCACAAGGATATCCTGAACCTGAATCCTACATGGAAGCAGAACAACGGTTATTAATAGCCTGTAATCATTTACATTTCTCATAAAATTCAGGACAGTCACCACGGTGGCTGCCCTGAATTCTTTTTGTTACTCAGTAGCCTTACAGCTTCACTTGTATCTGAACAGGGAATATGTAAGCCGGATCGTTGCGAGAATACAAGGTGTTACGCATGACGGTCGATAGTCGCTGCACCTTACCTTCAAACAAAATCTTTTCCTGATATACGACGGTGACGGGCAGATCCAGGTTCATCATCTGGTCGTTGAGCGACAATGTGAGCGATGAATAGTCGCACTTCTCAATGTTGATGGTATTGCCGTTGAAGTTTGCTATTACCTCTTTGCCCCTCTGTATCTCATCGACTGGCGCGCTGATCCAGTAGAAGTGCGGTTTCGTCACCTCCTCCTGTCGCCAGACAATCTTTTTTGGATATGGATTGCGCTCATACTTGGCCAGCCAGTCCACAGCCACGCTGTCCTCACGTTGCATCCAGTGTCCCTTGCCTTTCACAATATGGCCTTCGAACACATAGCCTTCAGGGTCTTGGTTGTGCAGAGCCTCCATCTCGTTAATCCGTTCCTGACAGCGCAGGTTTCGGTCGTAAGGCGAATCCAGTTCCCCACACCAGATCATAAAAGGCAGATTCCTCAGGTTCACCAGAGAGACGTCACCAGGATGTCCTGCCATCATCGATGCAGCAGCCCATGTGTCGGCCATTCGTGGCGCCAGGCGCCAGACACCGTCGCCACCAGCAGAGTAGCCCATCACGTACACCTTGTTGGGATTAACGTCGCAGAAAACCTCGGTCATCATAATAATACGGTGATAGAACTCATCCGTTTCTGGCAGGAAGTGCAAGTCCCAAGTGTCCTTAATGGCGCGTGGACAGAGATAAACGGCATTTTGGGGATGGTAGAGCCTTTTCTGGTTCTCCCATTGTTGGTCGTTTACGCTGCTCTCTGCCTGTCCGCCTCCGTGCAGCGATATAAACAGGGCATAGCCGTCAGCAGGCTTTTCTCCGTAGATGCTCCAGTGCAGCGGCATTATCAGCGTGTCGATTCTCAGCATTTTGTCGCGGAAACCTTTGCCAAGAGCAGTTCGCACAGAGTCCTTCCATTCGGCCAACAGCGTTTTCTCATACGCTGTTGCGTCTTCAGCCGTCAGCACCTTAACCTCCTTGTTGTCGCTTATGACATCTGCACAGGCCGATAATCCGATTGGCAACAACATCATCACAATAAACAGTCTCATTTCTTTCATAACCATATAGCAATTTTGCTGCAAATATAGGAAGTTTATCCCAATTTTCCAAATACATAGGCGAGATAATGATAAATTAAAGCGATTATATTTGGAACTTAGTATCGAATGTGTTATCTTTGCAGCTATGGGAATACGAAATTGGATAATGGATCTTTTACTGGTGGCAGCTTTGCCTGCTGCTGCGCAGTTATCGGAGATGTCGCTTGGCTCGGCAAGGAGTATCGAGATAGTGGTGCATCGTGGCGCCAATGCCTTGGCTCCTGAGAATACGTGGGCATCGGCAGATTCGGCCTTGCGATATGGAGCCAGTTGGATAGAGGTGGATGTTCGCAAGTCGAAGGACGGCGAACTATTTAACCTGCACGATGCGACGCTTGATCGTACGACAAACGGTAAGGGACTTCTGTCGGATATGCTGGCAGAAGATGTGCGCCAGCTGGATGCTGGCAGTTGGTTTGGTGAGAAATACAAAGGTCTTCATGTGCCGACGATTGCTGAGATGCTCGACTCACTGCAAGGTCGGGCGAAGGTGTTTTTCGATGTGAAGCGTGGCACGCCCATTCCCATTCTGGTGAACCTTGTCCGTGAAAAGGGCTTTGCGGATAAGAGTTTTTTCTGGTTTGGTGACGAGGGGATGCTCCGTGAGTTCATCAGTCTCGCTCCAGAGATGAAGGTCAAGGTGAATGCCAGCAATGTTGAACGCTTGAAATATTGGCAAACCGTATGCACGCCGTTGTACGTGGAGATAGCCCCCGAGAAGATAACGGATGAGTTTCGAAGTTACTGTCATCAGCATGGCATCAAGGTGATGGCTGCCTGTCAGGAAGACGACACCTCGCAGTTCCAACTGGTCATCGACAAAAAGGCCGACCTTGTCAATCTCGATCGTCCGGAGGTATTTGTCCGCCTGCTTACCTCCTGTCAGGCTAAGCCTGGTATGAGTACTCATGAACTGCAGTCTTTGATCGATCAGATGAGCAGTCACGGCGGTGGAAGAGTGGTTTTTGGAAAAGGCCGTTATCTGACAGGACAGCTTGAACTCAAGAGTGGGGTGGAGTTGCATTTGGAGGAGGGAGCTGAGTTATTGGGCAGCACGTCACCATTCGACTATCTTCAGGTTGAAGGCAGGCAAATGGCAGGTGATGTCTTGAAAGACAAGACCCATTTGGGGCTGATCGTTGCGAAGGATGCCTGCCATATTTCCATCACAGGCAAAGGGACGATTGACGGGCAGGGCCTAGCCCTTGCTCTCACGATTGACAGCCTGCACCATACGGGAGTATATGTGGATAAGAACTATAATTTCCGCAGGCAACGGCCAAGCGAACTGGTTCGACCTACGCTTTTCAATTTTGTGGGTTGTCAGGATGTCCGCGTCGAGGATGTTCATCTTCGCAATAGTGCCGGTTGGGGTCTTTCGTTCCATCATTGTCGGGATATGGTGCTGAGGAATCTCGACATCTTTAATCGTGCCTATTGGAACAACGACGGCATCGATTTGACGGATTGTCAGCAAGTCTTAGTAGAGAACTGCAATGTGAATAGTGCTGACGACGGCATCTGCCTGAAGTCTTACGACCCTGAGAGCAGCAACGACAGCATTACGATTCGCAACTGTGAGATTCGAAGCAGTGCCTCTGCTATCAAGTTTGGTACCGCTTCTTATGGTGGTTTCCGTCATATCCGTATCAGTGGTATCCGTGTGTTCGATACCTTTCGTTCAGCTTTGGCTATTGAAAGCGTTGATGGCGCACTGATAGAAGATGTGGAGGCCGATGACATTATCGCCAAAAATACAGGTAACGCTCTGTTCATCCGTTTAGGGCAGCGAGGTGGTGACAGAAAGGGTGTGATCAGGAATGTCCGGATTTCGAATATGACAGCCCAGATTCCTTTCGGGCGACCTGATGAGGCTTATGATCTGAGAGGCCCAGAGGTCGATTTCTTCCATAACCCTTTCCCCAGTAGTATCTGTGGCATACCAGGCAACCGGATTGAAAACGTGACGCTGGAAAACATGAGCATCACCTGTCCAGGCCATGCTTCGAAGGGTATGGCCTATGTTCCTCTTTGGCGTATCAAGGATGTGCCAGAACAGATTGAGAAATATCCGGAGTTTACGATGTTCGGTGAACTGCCTGCTTGGGCCCTCTATGTCCGCCACGTCAAAGGACTTCATCTTCGCAACATCCGCTTTTCCCTCAACGATACAGACTTCCGTCCCGCCTTTGTCTTCGACGATGCCGAGGATGTTAGAAGAGAGAACGTCCTGCCCTCTGATGATTAAACTCTAGCACGGTGTGACTTTCTGCCCAAAACTCACAGGCAGGATAATTAGATAAAGCCTCATCCTTTTTTTATGATGTCTGCTTGATTGTGGAAAAATGTTTGTACCTTTGTCCCCGAAATGAGTAAGACGAGATTATTCCTCATAGCAATGGTTTGCATCGTATGCCTCCTGATGGGTTGTTCAGAGAGACAGGAGTATAAAAGGGCATTGGACAGAGCGAGAGCCGTGATATACGATAACCCTGACTCTGCCCTTACCATACTTGACAGCCTTGGAATGCATGAGTCAGACTTTGGCAAACATTTCCGTATGCAGTATAGGCTGCATCTGCTGAATGCTCTTAACAAGGTCGATACCCTTTTCCGTTCTACGGATGAGGCACAGGCCTTGACTGATTATTTTGTTGACAAGGGCACTCCTAACGAGCAGATGCTAGCCTATTATCTTCTGGGGCGTGCTTACTTCGATACCCATGAGGCTCCAATAGCTCTGCATAATTACCATATTGCAGCAGAACGGGCAGACACTACTGCTGAGGATTGTGACTATCGGCAACTTAGTCGTATCTATGGGCAGATGAGCAATATTTTCTATCAGCAGAATTTGATGCAGGAAAGCTTGGAATGCGAGGACATATCAATTAAATACGGATGGAGAAGTAAAGACACATTGAATGCCTTAAGAAGCATGGCAGGTAAAATCTTTATCTATAAGCAGTTGCAGAAATCAGATAGTGCTATTTTGATATGCGATAAGGTTTTCAAATGGTTAAGGCAGATGGGATATAAGAATTTTGCTGCTGGATATCTTGCTTCTGTTATTCGGGAATTAGTAGATAATAATGAGATATCAAAAGCCCAGAACTATATGAACATTTATGAATCAGAATCTGGCTACTTTGATTCCTGCCAAAATATCGTTAAAGGCCGTGAGGTGTACTATTATACTAAAGGCTACTTTTTTTCCAAAATTGATAAAAATGATTCTGCAGAGTATTACTTTCGCAAAGAACTCCTTAATGGAAAAGACTATAATAACCAAAATGCAGCAGCAAGAGGATTAGCACTCCTTTTCCAAAAGAAGCATATGCCTGACTCTGCTGCCAAATACGCTCTGTATAGCTACGATATGAATGATTCTGTCTATGCTCAGATGGCAACTACTGATGTTAAGCAGATGCAAGCCATGTATGACTATTCTCGTAATCAAGAGATAGCCAGACAAGAAAAGGAGAAAGCTGAGAAGGAGCACAACAAAGTTATCATATTGACTTTGGCTTTTTTCATTCTTGCACTCGTTGTTGCTTTTGTCATAAGGGAAATCAGGGAAATAAGAAAAAGGCAAAAGGTAGAAAGGCGCAAATACCAAGAAAATGTATTGTTGTTGGCGAAAACTCAGACTGACGTCATTAAACTACGCTCATACGGTCAGGAGTTGAGTCAGATGGTTGCAGAAAAAGAAAAAGAGGCTCTACGACTGGCAGGGGAAATAGATACCTACAAAGAGAAAATCGGCTTACAGAAAGAATCGGCTGAAACGATGCTACAGCTGTCGGAACATTATGACAATCTGAGGAAGATGGCCGCGAAAGGTCTTTTGCTAAGTGAGGATAACTGGCAACAGATATACATGATGACCATAGAGGTGCTTCCAAATTTTTACAAGTATGTCTCTTCCCAGAAATTGAAACTGAGTGATAAGGAATTCAAGATTTGTATCTTAATCCGTCTGCATTTCATCCAGAAGGAAATAGCCAACATGCTCGGTGTATCCCCCGCCTATATCTCTAAACTGCGTAGCAGTATCATGCTTAAACTGTTTGGAACGGAAGAAAATCCAAAGGAATTGGATAAAAAGTTAATGCAATATTCATAGTTTTTTGAAGAGTGAATTTTTGGTTAATTCTTGTAATCTGTTGATTATGAGGTTCATACTTATGGTTAATTTTTGGTTAATTATGAGTATTCTTTTTCCTCTTTGTTTTTCTTAAATCCTTGTACCTTTGCAGCAGATAACGTGAAAAACGTTAGTTATATTAATCTTTTAAAATTAATGTAAGTATGGAAAAACTATTAATGACACTGATGTGTTCTATTGCATTGAGTACGAGTATGTGTGCATTGCCTGATGATGATTGTCCTCATAGTAATTGGACTTACAATTTTGCATGGATTAACAGGTTCCTAAGTGTTTATTATTGATGTTTTATGTTAATCTTACTTAATCCGAGGCTTCCATCGTGCAGTATTTTGCAAATTTGCAGTTATACATAAAAAGAGCTTTGACAATGAAATGTTTTTGTATTAAATTAAGTTTTGCTATCCTACTGACACTATTACTGTCCGGATGTGGTGGAGAAGTCCCCAATCCTTATGGAGCAATGGATGTTGGGGGGTACGATCTCTATTTTTACATTGAAACCGAGGAGGGCGTGAACATGTTAGATTCGACGAAAAAAGAAACATTTTTGAAGGATCTGACATTCACTTATAAGGGGGAGGACTATCCAATAGTCTCGTCAAATGAGGCTGGTACAAGAACTCTCGTTCCTTATTTCTATGGAGCAAGGCTTGCCAGAAGCTATGAATACAAGGATGAGCAGTTGGTCCTGTACGATGACTGGTATGCGATGTTCGGAGGATTTGACAGTACAGTAGACGTTGATAATCAAGAGATCATTCTCTCCCTCGGTGACAATCAGAAATGTACTATTAGTTTCTCGAATGAATTCAACTGGGAGGTCTTGCCTCATCGAAATCGCTATTTTTATCTGAACGGAAACATACTGACAGATAAATCGGGCTCTACTGGACATATCCACTTCATTTATACCTCAGATGGTGAGCTAGAGTATGTGCCTGTTGAAGATGAATAAGATTTCGATAATTGTCCCATGACTGACACGATAATTTAATTCGTGGTGCCATCCAATTTTTGGTGGCACTTTTTTATTTTATAAAAACGTTTCTTGCGCGCGCGTATGTAGGCAAGACAGAAAAGAAGTGACCCTTCTGACCCTCGTGACCCCTAACCTGTATTTGAGTTAGGGGTCACGAGGGTCAGAAGGGTCGGATGATTCTTGGGTATAACAACTATGAAAATATGCGTTTATGTGTGATGTGTAACACTACAATTAGCATTTTTCATTCCAGTGGTCATAGCAAAAATCCCAAGGGTTGGAACAAAATTTCCAACGGTCGTAGCAATAATTCCAAGGGTTTCTACATCAGCAATGACAAAAAGATCATGATTACTTCCACGGGTTGTCATAGGCGACGGGGCCATTTTCGAGTTTTTGGCACACGATCTCGATTTCTTCGAAATGCTGCTGGCCGTCTTCCCACTTCTCGATGTAGTTGACGACAATTTGAATTCCTCACTGTACCTCTTGTTTTCTTTACTCATAATAGTTACACATTTAATTGTTTATAAATGTGTCTATAAGTCAAGTTGTTTATTCGTAGTCAGTGGGATCTGGGATGCCTGCTTCGGCGAGGGCTTCTTTACGTTCTACGCAGGTGCCACACTTGCCACAATGCTTGTCGCCACCCTTGTAGCACGACCAGGTCTCAGCATAGTTTATGCCTAGCTCCTTGCCTCGGGCAGCTATCTGGCCTTTCGTCATATTGCAATATGGTGAGAGCAGACGTACGCCGTTATAGGTCCCAGCATGAGCTGTAGCATCGAAGGCCTCGACAAACTCCGGCCGACAGTCGGGATAAATGGTGTGGTCGCCACCGTGATTAGCCATCATCACATATTGCAGGTCATTGCTCTCAGCGATGCCAGTAGCGATGGCGAGCATGATGCCGTTGCGGAAAGGAACCACCGTCGACTTCATGTTCTCGTCGGCATAGTGGCCTTCAGGGATAGCCTTGTCGCCTTCCAGGAGGGAACTGCGGAAGTATTGCCCCATGAAGTCGAGTGGAATCACGATGTGCTTGATTCCCAGTCGCTCACAGTGCAGACGGGCAAAGGGAATCTCCTTGGCATTGTGGTTGGAGCCGTAGTCGAACGAAATGGCCAAAGCAATCCGCTCCTGATAGTCATATAATAAGGTGGTGGAGTCCATTCCTCCGCTCAGAATCAGTATACAATCTTTCATCTTTGTCCTTTTTGGTTGCAAAGATATAAAATAATCTGCGATAAATGATGTATTCTGAGGCTTTTTTACTATCTTTGCAGCATGAAACTGAAACAAATTACTCTAACCGCTTGTCTGCTGCTTGTTTCGCTGGTTGTAAAGGCGCAGGTTTGGCAATACGTTGATCCTCGTATTGGTAGTGAAGGTGTGGGACGTACGTTTTCTGGGCCGTCGATGCCTTTCGGTATGTGCAAACCAGGACCTGATTGTACCATTAAGCCCAATGCGGGCTGGGCGCCGATGCCTGAAGTGGTGACAGGCTTTTCGCAGACACACGTCAGTGGTACGGGTGGTGGACAGAAATACGGTAATATACTTATACAGCCTTTTTTGGAGAATGCAGGCGAGCAGTACAGGGTGAGTGAAGACTTTGCCCTTGGTTACTATGCGACGACCTTTGAGAATGGTATCCGCACAGAGATTACAGCTTCTGAGCGCTGTGCCTTCTATCGCATTCAATATCCCTCAAAAGGCTCACTTTTGATAGATGCCTCTCACTATCTGGGCAAGAATCCCATTCCTGACCGTCGTGAGCAGCAGCAGTTTGTAGGTGGCGAGGTGGAAGTGGTCAGCGATCATGAGGTGAGAGGCTATTCACGTGTTCGTGGCGGCTGGAACAATGGCGATGCCTATACAGTCTATTTCTGTCTGATAAGTGATCAGCCGTTCACACAAAGTACACAAGGGGACAGGAACCTTGTGTACATCTGCACAAGGTTCCTGTCCCCTTGTGTAAATATCAAGGTGGGCATATCTTATGTCAGTACGCAGCAGGCAAAAAGGAATATACCAGATATCGACTTTGATACCCAATTAAATAAGGTACGCGAGAGCTGGGAACAGCAGCTGAGCCGTGTGCAGATCAAAGGTACAGAGACTGACAAGCGGATGTTCTATACGGCCCTTTATCACACGATGTTGATGCCTGTGGACAAAAGCGGGGAAAACCCCAAATGGACGGAGACACCTTATTACGATGACTATTACGCCATTTGGGATACCTATCGCAGTTCTTCACCCCTCATCACCCTGCTCGACGAGAAGCGTGAGGCAGACATCGTCAACTCGCTGCTGAACATCTATAAACGGGAAGGCTATATGCCAGATGCCCGTAGTGGTGACTGTAACGGCAGGACTCAGGGCGGCTCGAATGCCGAAGTGGTAATTGCCGATGCTTTCGTTAAGGGTGTCAAGGGCATCGACTACGACTTTGCCCTTGAGGCCATGTTGAAGGATGCAGAGACCGATCCTGGAGCCGATCACGAGAAACATGGGCGAGGCGGACTGCTGGATTATCTGAAATACGGCTATATTCCCTACGGCATCGACCGTGCTGGTACGCGAACCATCGAATATGCCTATGATGACTACTGCATCGCCTTGGTTGCCAAGGGTTTAGGACGTAAGGATGTCTATGAGCGTTATCTTCGACAGTCGGAGAACTGGAGAAACCTTTGGCGGGCAGACTACGAATGGGACGATGTGAAGGGCTATATCATGCCTCGCGATGTAGAAGGTCGCTGGCTCGACTCTGTGCCTTGGGGGCGCTCAAAGGTGTTTCATCCGCTGATTCCCTATACTCCTGTGACGAAGGTGGCTCCTTGGTATCTGCCTTGGTGGAGCACATTCTTCTATGAAGCCCTCTCTGCAGAGTATTCGCTGAGCATTCCCCACGATGTGCAAGGATTGATCGAGGCCTGTGGTGGTGCAGAGACTTTCCGTAAACGACTGGATCTGTTCTTCGATCGCAAGCGCTACAACGTGGGCAACGAACCTTCGTTCCTCACACCTTGCCTCTATCACTGGATTGGTCGCCCTGACCTCACCTCAGACCGTGTGCGGCAGATTGTCAGCGAGAACTATAACGACAAGCCCGATGGTCTGCCAGGCAATGACGACAGCGGGGCCATGTCCTCATGGCTGGCCTTCCACATGATGGGGCTCTATCCCAATGCCGGGCAGAGCTATTATCTGTTGCATGCGCCCTTGATTCCTGAGTGGACGCTACAGCTATCGAACGGAAAGACCTTGCATGGAATCATAAAAGGAAAAGGCACGCATTTCGAGAAGGTGACGCTGAATGGCAGGCTTTTGGACGATGCACGCCTTGAGCATGCAGACCTGATGCAGGGCGGAGAGCTGTTGTTCTACGTGTCTACGGCTCGCCAGGTTAAGGCGGATTATTCATTCCCAGTGTGGGAACAAAATGTTCCCAGTGTGGGAACAACTAATTCCCAATGTGGGAACAAACAGGTGGCAATAAGCTTCACGCTGAACAAGCAGTATCGCACGTGGCCTCTTGCTTATGGCTGGCAAGGCGACACGCTGATTGTCACTTGTAAGGAGACGACGTACAAAACACCCCGTTCCGTTGTCGAGAATGGCAGAAACTTCTGTTGGGACATTCCTGCCGACGGCGCTGTCTATGAGGCAAAGGGAACTTTCGGCTTCCTTTCCCGCCAGGCATTGCGTGAGTTGCAGGAGAAAGGCTTTTTCATCTATGATGGAATCACTTGGCGAAGAACGGAATCATCTCAAGACGCCGTCATTGTCCGTGCTGATATTGACCGCACGGAGATGCGGATATCGCTGAAGGACGACTTGCCTTTAGTGCTTGAAATGAGGAATAACCCCCTTGGTATCGACTGGCAAATAATCATGGAGTGATGAGACGACTGTTAACTATATCAATCCTACTATTGTGGTGGCTGACGCTTTATGCAGGCCCAACAGAAGACAAGGAGCCCGAAGCGGCCACCCTGGCTGAGGTTAATGCCCAGATTGCCCATGAGCAGCAGACGGGTAATATCGAAAAAGAGGGTAATGCCCGTTGGCAAAAGATAGTCACCCTCAAGAATCTCTCGCAGACAGAGGATCTGGCTGCCGAAACTGAAGTCCAGAGAGAATGGTTCCGCAGGCACGGCCAGTGGGAGAATTACTACCGTACCTGGCAGCTCAGGGCTAATGCTCTGTGCGCACTTGGCAAGCTGCAGCAGTCGTTGCAGGAGACACAGCGGATGCTTGACGACGCCAAGGAGCGCGACAACAAACTGGGTCGTGCGATGGCCTATAAGCAGATAGGTATCATCTACCTGAACATGAAGCAGACGGAACCAGCCGTTGAGGCCCTGCAGCATTATGCCGAACTGATGAAAGGAGAGGAGAGCGACTTCAATTCGATTAGCAACATCTATTACCGTATGGCCAAGGCATACGATTATGACAAAGCCTATGAACGGGAGCTGCAAGTGACAGACGAGTGGCTCAAATACCTCCATGAAAAAGTAGGTAAGATCAAAAGACCGGATGTAAGGGAATGTTACAATTCATGCTATCTGGCCCGCGCAGCTGCCTTTATGGGGCTGAAAGACTTTGAGAAAGCCGGACTTGCCCTTGACACTGCGGCACACCATGCCCACCTGACAAATACTGCACTCAGCCTGCACCACTGCTATAAGATGATGGCACGCTACTATCTGGCACTGGGAAATGCGGCCAAGGCTCTGCTCTATACAGACAGTGTCAGTATGATTACCAACGAGAAAGACGATCATACCGACGAGGTAAGAGCCCAGGCGCTGATCATGTTGGGGCAGGGTGAAGAGGCTGCACGTATCTACCAGCGACTTTATCATGAGAAGGATTCTGTCTTCGGACGCGATGCCCGTCAGCATCTCGATGAGCTGAACACGCTGTTCAAAGTCGATGAACTCAAGACAGAACAACAGCGTACCAGATTCAAATACATGCTGATAACCACCTCCTCTATCGTGTTGGCACTTCTGCTGTTGGTTCTCTATGGCTGGCGTAGCGCCATCAGACAGAAGAAAGTCAACGAGAAGCTGCGTGTTGCCAATGAGCGGGCTAAGGCGTCGTCGAAGATGAAGAGCGAGTTCATTCGCAACGTCTCCCACGAGATCCGTACGCCACTGAACATCGTCTCTGGTTTCACACAGATCCTGACCACTCCCGATATTGACCTGTCGGAAGACATCAAGAGAGACTATCTGGAGCGGGTAACGGAGAATACCGACCGTATTACTAATCTGGTAGACCGTATGCTTGAACTGACCGATGCCAGCAGCGAGATACTCATTGACCGTAATGACCAGACAGGTGTTTTGGATATTGCAGTTCAAGCCATAGATCAGTCAAAGATCACGGCTCACACCCGTCCCGGCAATCCGGACTCAGCCGTTGTATTCGACTTTATAAACAATATATCGGCTACCTCCGTCACGATACTCACCAATAAACTCAATGCAGTTCGGGCTCTTGGACAATTGCTGGAAAATGCGGTGAAGTTCACGCATGAAGGCAGCATCACGCTCCGTTTGGACAGTACGGACAGCATCATCCGTTTTACCGTTGAGGATACGGGTATCGGCATCCCGGCAGACCAGACGGAGCATATCTTCGAAGAGTTCGTACAGCTCGACGAGTTTGTCGACGGCACGGGTATCGGACTGACCGTTGCCCGTTCCATTGCCCAGCGGATGGGAGGCAACCTGTGGTTGGATACCAGTTACTCAAAAGGTGCTCGGTTTGTTCTTGAGCTGCCTAGGAATTAACGATTGAAGATTGAACATTGAAAATTGTAGATTGATGAAAAGAATAATGCTGCTTGGCTTGGCCTTCCTGATTGTTGGCCCTTTGTTTGCCCAATACGAGAAGATGGGAGGTGTTTATTATGCCTATCCGATAGAGTCTGGAGTTGCTGTTCCCCAGCTTCAACAAGCTTTAGAAGGCTATGAGCCTTTCTATATCTCGCACTATGGTCGGCACGGCTCGCGTTGGTTGACGAATGACAGCCGGTATATCTGGGTGAATGAGCAATTCGCCGATGTGAAGAATCTGACCAAGTTGGGCAAGAATGTCCGCAGGCGACTGGATAAGATTTGGAAGAATGCCAAGGGCAATGGTGGAAAACTGACAGCCCTTGGTGCTCGCCAGCATCGTGGCATCGCACGGAGGATGTATCAGAACTTCCCGCAACTTTTTACGGCAGATGCCCGTCTGACGGCTCACTCTAGTGTCGTGGGCCGTTGCAGGAACAGCATGCTCGCATTTGTAGGAGAACTGGAAAATCTTGCTGGATTAGATAAGATAGAATCTGTCACTGATTCTGCCGATATGACCTGGATAGCCTATACCTCGCCTGAGGAAAGAGCCTTGGAGAATCGCACCAATGTGCCACTGATGATATCACCCGACAGATTCATCAAGGCATTGTTCGTGGATCCCTCGAAGGTGAAAGAACCTGCAAAACTGCTGATGGAACTGCATACCATCGCTTCGGATATGCAGGATGTGGAACTGGATGTCTCGCTTTACGACATCTTTACGCCAGAGGAGTTTAAGGCCGTCTATGACAAGAACAACAGAGGTATGACGATTGTTCATGGCAACGTCATAGAGAATGAGGGCATTCCGGCCCGCAGCGCAATTTCGCTTTGGCAACGGATAGAGGCGGATGCCGATGCTGCCATTGAACGTGGAGGCATAGGTGCTGACTTGCGTTTCGGACATGATTCAAACCTTTTCAGGCTGATGAATCTGATGCAGATTGATACGAAGGGCATGCCGATGGACGAGCTTTTGCCGATGGCGGCTAATCTTCAGATGGTATTCTATAAGAATGCGCAGGGCGATGTCGTTGTGCAGCTGCTTCATAATGAGCAATCGATCGGTTTTAGGAATTGGAAGGAACTCAAACAACAAGTCGATGACCGTATTCACTATCTGGAGCATTTGCGTCAGCTCTGTGCTTTGAACACAATGGTGGGCACCGCTCCTGCCAATACAAAGACAGCTGGGCTCTTCGGAAAAGGATCCGAGGAACACGGCCAGACCCTGCCAGCCGTGCTCTCACCCAACGGACAGAACTTCTGGACGCCCCAGACGCGCGATACAGAGAAGAAATGTATAGCACCGTATTATTATACGGACTCCCTGTTGCAAGGTTTCCGTAATAGTCACTGGATTGTTGGCGGTTGTACGCAGGACTATGGTTCTTTCACGTTGGCGGTTCTCAGTGGAAAGCTGCGTCTGAGACCAGAGGAGCGTGCCACTCCCTTTTCACACTCAGAAGAGATTTCGCATCCTCACTATTATGCCGTACGATTGCCTCAGGAACATCTGAAAGTAGAGATGACAGGCACCAGTCATACAGCCATTTTCCGTATCACCCCAGAGCAGGATGGTCCAATACACATCGTCCTGAATCATAACAGTGACGAGGGTGAGGGGTACTTGGAAATCAATCATCTGGACAAGATCATCTATGGCTATAACCCTGTGCATCGTATTTATCAAGGATGGGGAGAGCAAGCAGGCTTTGAGGGGCACTTCTTGTTGCAGTGCTACGATGAAATCGAGGATTTCGGTTGTGACAGTCTCTGTGCTTGGTTCACTTTCCGAGGCAAGGCTAACAAGCCCATCATCCTGAAGGCGGCTTCTTCCTTTGTCTCAAAACAAGGCGTTGAGCGTAACTTCGCCTTTGAGGCAGAGGGACACGACTTTGATAGTATGATGGAGCAACTTGCCCAGCAGTGGGTAGCCCGTCTGCATACCATCGATGTGGAGGATCAGGATCTGGCCCGTGTGAACCAGTTCTATGGCGCGCTTTATCGTTGCAGCTTCCTGCCTCGTGAGATGAGCGATACGGATGGGGCTTATCCGAAATTTGCTGATGGCATTCTTCAGTCAGGTGATTCCAGAAAGTATTATGGCGACTTCTCTGCGTGGGACACCTATCGCGCCCTTCATCCGCTTTATACGCTGATTGCTCCGAAGGAGTCGGCAGACATGATGCAGTCGCTGGTGACGATGTATGAGGACGGAGGCTGGTTGCCGATCTTCCCTTGTTGGAATTCGTATACGGCAGCCATGATTGGCGACCACTGTTCAGTTATCTTGGCTGATGCCTATGTGAAGGGTATCCGTCACTTCGATTTTGAGAAGGCTTATGAAGGGATGCGGAAGAACGCTTTCGAATCACCCGTCTCGTTTGAGGATTATAAGAATGGTTTGGGGCGCAGGGCTCTGGAGAGTTATCTGAAGTATGGCTATATCCCTTTGGAGGATGGCGTGAAGGAGGCGTTCCATCAGGAGGAACAGACGTCACGTACACTCGAATATGCCTTTGATGATTTTGCTGTGGCTCAGTTGGCCAAGGCTCTCGGCAAGGAGATGGACTATCAGGAACTGATGCGCCGTTCTGAGAACTGGCGTAACGTCATGAATCCCAAGACGGGCTATTGTGACGGGCGTCACGCAGGGGGTGGGTGGGCTGACAACCTTGATTTCATCCATCGCAAGCCCTATATCACGGAGGGTGCCACTTGCCACTATACTTGGTATGTGCCTCACAATGTGGAGGGACTGGTTGAGATGTTGGGTGGCAAAGATAAGTTTGAGGAGAAACTCGACTCGATGTTTACCGAAGGCAGATACTGGCATGGCAATGAGCCTTGCCATCAGGTAGCCTATCTCTATGATTTTATCGGTAAACCTGAGAAGACAGCCCAGCGAGTGGCTCATATCCTTGATACGGAATACAACGATACGCCAGGCGGCTTGTCTGGTAATGATGATGCGGGTCAGATGTCTGCATGGTATGTCTTCTCCTCTTTGGGCTTCTATCCTGTCTGCCCGGCTACCGACCGCTACATGCTTTCTGCTCCCCGTTTCCAAAAGGTGACACTGAATCTGCTGGATGACAGACACTATACGATAACGCCAGCCTCTCTGCCGAAAGACCGTACCTTTATCACTCAGGGTGAGATTATCCGAGGAAATTGACAAGGTATCTTATTTGAATATCAGTGTGGTTAGCCGTTCAGCCGTGAACAGTTCGTTGGCTACTTGTAGAATCTCTTCAGCTGTGATGGCGTCAATCTGTTGGAAAAGGGTGTCGATGTCCCGTTCATGCCCATGATGGAGGAAACTCCTGCCGAAGTCAAGGGCAAACTGCTCATGATTGTCACAGGCGATGGCAATCTGGCCTTTCAGCTGACGCTTGGCTTTGGCGAGTTGTACGGCATTAAGCGGTTTCTGCATCAGACGGTCCAGTTCCTTTCGTACCAGCCGGCAGCAGCGACTGATGTCATGATGGTCGCAGCCGAAATAGACACACCAAAGTCCTGTATCGCTATAGGTCGTCATGCTGCTTTCAACCGTATAAACCAGTCCGTGCCTCTCTCGCAGTGAGAGGTTCAGGCGGGCATTCATGCCTGGGCCGCCTAAGATGTTGTTCAGAAGATAAAGTGTCAGGCGTCGAGGGTGGTTGTAGTGATAGCCCACGGTGCCGATCATCACGTGGGCCTGATGAGTGCCTTTCTCAAGGATGATGGTGTTGTTGCCCGTAGCCTCAGGCATGACGGAGTTTTTTTTCTCCTCTTTTTTGCCTGAGAGAGGAAACTGTTCCATAGTCTTTAGAAGACGTCCGAAATCCACATCGCCATAGACGAAGAAAATGGCATTGTCTGAACGATAGTTACGACGGGCGAAGCGTAGGAAGTCGTCTGTCTTATACGTTTGAAGCTGTTCTGCTTTGCCCAGGATGTTATGCCCTAAGGGATGACCCTTAAAGAGAAGGTTCTCAAATTCGTCGTATATCAGTTCGGCCGGAGAATCGTTATAACTCTCGATTTCATCGCAGATCACCTCCACCTCCTTGTCTATCTCATGTTGCGGATACTGGCTGTGGAAGACAATGTCTGTCAGTAAGTTGACAGCCTTCGCGAAATGCTCCTTTGAGATGGCTGCATAGAAAACGGTATCCTCCTTGTTGGTAAAGGCGTTCAGGTCACCCCCCAGCCCTTCAAGGGCATTGATCACCTGCAGGGCATTACGCTTTTCCGTGCCCTTGAAGGTCATGTGCTCGCAGAAGTGGGCCAATCCTTCCTCGTTGTCTTCCTCGTCTCGCGAACCGGCAGCCACCTGATAACCGCAGTAGACTACCTGTGAATCAGAAGGCAGATGAATGATTCTGAGACCATTTTCAAGTGTATAAGTGTTATATTTTGTCATTTCGGGTGCAAAAGTACAAAAAATTATTCTTGTAGGTGCTTTTTTACCTTTTTACCTTTTTACCTTTTTACTTTTTTTATTATCTTTGCAACCATAAACGTAAAAACTATGCGAAAAGTAATAGGAATAGGCGAGACGATTCTCGATATCATTTTCAGGAACAATCAGCCCATAGGCGCTGTGCCGGGCGGTTCCGTGTTCAATGGTATCATCTCACTGGGACGGACAGGTGTCAACGCCAGTTTCATTAGCGAAACAGGCAACGACCGTGTGGGCCGTCGTATTATCAACTTCCTGGAGGAGAATCATGTCGATGCCAGCAATATTAATGTCTATCCTGAGGCGAAGTCGCCTGTTTCACTGGCTTTCCTCGACCAGAACAACGATGCGGAGTACATCTTCTATAAGGATCATCCGCATGACAAGCTGGATTTTGTCTTTCCGGATGTTCATGCAGATGATATCATCATGTTCGGATCATTCTATGCCGTGAATCCCGTTATTCGTCCTCAGATGTATGCATTCTTGGATTATGCCCATAACCAAGGTGCCATTCTTTATTACGACGTAAACTTCCGTGCCTCCCATCGCAACGAGGTGATGAAGGTGACGCCGAATCTCCTCGAGAATCTTGAGTATGCCGACATCGTCAGAGGCAGTCTGGAGGATTTTGAGGTGTTGTTCAATAAGAAGGATGCCGAGGCGGTCTATCGTTCTCAGATTTCCTTCTATTGCAAGAACTTTGTTTATACCCAGGGCAAAGATCCCTTGGAACTGCGGGCTACAGGCGGTATCAGCAAACAATACCCTGTGACTCAGATGGAGACGGTGAGCACCATCGGGGCTGGCGACAACTTCAATGCAGGCTTTGTCTTCGGACTGATGAAATATGGTATAACGCGTGAGATGCTGGAGACGGGCATGCCAGAAGAGCTGTGGGACAAGGTCGTTGCCGAGGCTCAGCAGTTTGCTGCCAATGTCTGCAAGAGTATTGACAACAGCGTGGATCAGGCGTTTGCCGATCAAAAGAAGTGTGAGCTGGAGGCCTGTATGAAGGAAATGGAAGAGAATAATTAAAATAATGAATATGATGAGTGATACGATTAAGTACATCGGTGTTGACGATCTCGACATCGATCTGTTTGAGAGTCAGTATGTGGTGCCTGAGGGCATGAGTTATAATTCCTATCTCATTGACGATGAGAAGATTGCAGTATTGGATACTGCCGACCGTCGTAAGGCTGAAGAGTGGAAGGCGAACCTGAAGGCCGCACTTGATGGGCGCCAGCCTGACTATCTGGTGGCTCACCACATGGAGCCAGACCATGCTGCGCTCATTGCATGGATGCTGGAGACCTATCCTGGCCTGCAGCTAGTATGCAGCGCCCAGGCTGTGAAAATGCTGCCCAACTTCTTCGAGGGCGTTAACTTCGAAGGTCGTGTGATGACTGTCAAGGAGGGCGATACACTCTCTTTAGGCAAGCATGAACTAAAGTTTATCGGGGCTGCGATGATACACTGGCCGGAGGTCATCATGAGCTATGACAGTTTCGACAAAGTGCTCTTCTCTGCCGATGCATTCGGCAAATTTGGGGCCTTGGTCAATGAGACTGACGACTGGGCCTGCGAGGCGCGTCGCTACTATTTTAATATCTGCGGCAAGTATGGTACGCAGGTACAGATGGTGATGAAGAAGTTGTCTGCACTTGATGTTCAGGCCATTTGTCCGCTGCACGGTCCTGTGCTCAAGGGCGAGCAGCTGGCTGCTGCCATCAAGCTATACGACACGTGGAGCAAATACGAGCCCGAGAGTGAAGGTATCTTGATTGCCTATGCCAGCATTCACGGTGGAACAGCAGCTGCTGCCGAGCGTCTGGGTGAGATACTGCGCGAAAAGGGAGCTCCTAAAGTAGTGGTTAGCGACCTGAGCCGCGACGATATGGCCGAGGTCATCGAGGACGCTTTCCGTTATCCTACCGTCGTTGTGGCTGCATCGAGCTACGACGCTGGCGTGTTCCCAGTGATGCACGACTTCCTCTATCACTTGCAGATCAAGAACTATCAGAAGCGCCGCTTCGGCATCATTGAGAATGGCAGTTGGATGCCTACGGCAGGTAAGGTGATGCGCACGATGATAGAGGGTTTGAAGGACTGTGAAATCGTGGAGCCGATGGTCACCATCCGCTCTCGCATGAAGGCTGCCGATGAGGCGCTACTGGAGCAGTTGGCTGACAGTCTGCTGTCATGATGTTAGAGGAGATAAATATTTATAAAAGACGGCTGATTTCTTCGATGGAATCGGCCGTTTTGATATAATCCCGCCAATCGCCACGAATCATTCCCTTGGCTTGCAGATCGTCGAGCAAGGCGATGAGGCTATCCCAGAATCCCTTCATATTATAAAGGATCACGAGTTTGTTGTGATAGCCGATGGTAGCAGAAGAGGCCACAGTAAAGATCTCATCGATAGTACCAATGCCACCTGGCAGGGCGATGAACACGTCGCTCTGATCCATCATCAGTTGTTTTCTGTCGCTGAGGTTATCGCAGGGGATCTCCACTTCCACATAGTCGCTCACCCGTCCTGATTTCTCAACAATCCTTGGAATGATGCCAATGGTTCGTCCACCATTCTCCTTAACAGCCTTTCCCACACATTCCATCAGGCCTTGGTTCACGCCGCCATACACGATGGAATGGCCGTTTTTCGCTGCCCACACACCCAGTTCTTCCGTCATCGAGAAGAACTCAGGGTCAATCTGCTGATTCGCAGAACAAAATACACATATCTTCATATTCTCGCATTCTTTCAACATGCAAAGATACATCAAATAATCATAAATACCAAATATTTCGTTCAAGTTGCTTGTTATATCAAAGAAAAACCATGTCTTTGCCCCTAAAATTTTATTTCCAGATTCTCAAGCCGCCAGCACCCAGTAGCCGTCAGTCTCATGATGGCCTACTGCCTGACGCAAGCCTTATCACATAGTAGTCTTATTGCATCAGTCGCGAGGCGGGACCTAAGTACCTTTGAAGTCCCGTCTCTTTAATCTACCACTTTAGTCATAGCTTTTTACAACATATGTCGCAATATCTTGCCACTTAAGACCTAAGAAGCTTGCACTTTAGTCGCAAAATCGATAAGTACGGCTTCGCTCTTGCTTAGGTCCCGCCTCAAAAGCTTAAAGCACCCCTGCTTGGGCTTTTGAAATCGCAAATTGCGACATCAAAATCAGTTGAAAACCAGCAAGATAAAGTTTTGATATCACAAATTGTGACATCAAAACCTATTGAAAGACGTGGAGCAACACAGAAACCTCCCTATGCATTCACTCGAAACGGCATCGGAATGCTCAGTAGTGTCCTTAGGTCAGAAACCGCTGTTGGTGTCAACATTCTCATTATGCGTGCCTTTACTGCAATTCCTCAGATTGTGAATCAGAATGTACAGATGGTTCAACGTATCTTCAACATTGAGCAGCACCAGATGGAGACAGATGAGAAGATTGAGATAATACTTGATAAGATAGAAGAGATAGCTCCAAAACAACTGCCAGAACAGATCTTTGCTACAGGATGCGTATGGGATGCTTGGTCTTATGTGTCAAATATAGTGAGAAACGCAAAAGAGAGGATCGTTTTGATTGACAATTTTGTGGACGATCGCGTTTTGTCAATGCTCGATAAGCGTGCTGATGGCATGACGGCAACGATCTACACCCGCTACAACGAACAATTCCAGACAGACTTGAAGAAGCACAACGAGCAGTACCCTGTCATTGAGTTCATTCAACTGCCCCATAAGAATCATGACCGTTTCTTGATCATCGACGACAAGGTATATTCCTTGGGAGCGAGTCTGAAAGATATGGGTGTTGGCCTCTGTGCCGTCATGGAAATGCAGGTGTCCCCTGAAGTGTTATTGGGAATTATACGTTAATGTTTTCCATAAGTATTAGATTTAAGGATTAACAATTCGGCTCCCAGCGGTGGGCCATTTTATATATTATCGACTATTATTTATTGTGGTATACTTGGATTCTTTTGGTATAATCATTGGTAAGGATGTCGTTTGTGAACGTGTTCGAATAAAGGTTATGAACAATCAGGCCAAGTACTTCCGTTCACTACCTCTACATCATTCCCAAAAGGAGGTTGAAACGACCCCAGAATACTCAATCTTTGAATATAAACTGAAACCAACGTACGACTTTGAGCCGGAAATCCTTTCCCATCGTGAAGACGTGGAAGTCCTGGAACCAGCATCACTCAGAGAAACAATAAAGGAGGAGCAAGCAAAAAACTGTTGCGCTGTTATAAGATTGCGACAGATTTCAGGGTCTCTCCTGAGGTCTGTCGCATTTTCGTATGCCTGTCGCAATAACCTCAACCGAAAAACGGCAGAAAGTTTGGAATGAGCCCAAAATCGTCATAACTTTGCATCGTCGAAAAGAAACAAACAACAGAATAAACAATAAGTATAAACATTAAAAAATTAAAGTTATGACAACAAAGAATTTCAATGCAAAGAAGGTGCTCATGAGCACAATTGCAGCAGTCGTTTTCTCATTCGCGTTCACCACCAGTGCCATGGCAGAAGTTTCAGCTCCGACAAAGGGTAATGTAGGTATTCGGGTGAAGACTGAACAAAAGGGTAATGTAGGTATTCGGGTGAAGACTGAACAAAAGGGTAATGTAGGTATTCGGGTGAAGACTGAACAAAAGGGTAATGTAGGTATTCGGGTGAAGACTGAACAAAACAAGTTTGAAGAGTTCCTCTATCAGACTCTGGGCATCCGCGTAAAAGTTCGCGTGAAATAAGTACTGAATGGCAATACGAATGCGTTCTATCAATGCGAGTGTCTCTAATGGAAATGAATAATGACCATCTTTCCGATGGTCATTTTCTTCATTTGTGATTGCTTTCTCCCTCATTTTTTAATCAAAAAGGATGTGTTTTCAAAAAAAAGTTGTATCTTTGCACACAAATCGATCTAGACTAAAAATTGAGATAATTATTAAAACTACCTAGAATATGGAAGTACAAGCAAAATTGCAGATTGGCGACAATAGTTCCCACATTTATTCGAAGCAATATAATGTGGTGAATCTGATTTGTCACTACAAGCGGCTTACAAGTAGCAGCCGTCCTAACACAGATGCCCTGTGTGAGAATATCGACTTGACGCTGGTTGCTCCGGATATGGAGGACTTATCTCTTTACGACTGGTATATCAGCGGTAATCCGCTGGATGGGCGCGTGGCGCTGGATCTTTCTGACGGGAAGTCGGACACCGACGGCATCGAAACGAGCCTGGAGTTTGAAGAAGCCTACTGCTATGCCATTGAGGAGGAATACCAAATCGACGCTATGATGCGACGCACGGTGAAACTGAGTATTGTGGCGAACGAGGTGTCCTTTGAGGGTGCTACATTCAAGAATCCATATAAAAACGTATAAGGAGGGTAACGACTATGAATAAAAAAATCATATCGAATCATCTGAAAGCTGTGCTCTTTTCCGGCGAGGTACAGGACGAAGGCCAGAATGTATTGAAGGAGAAGTGCTGCACATTGGATTATTTCAGTTACCGTTGTGAACGAAGCCGCAATGATGCCGGCTTCCCTTATGGGGTCACTAATCCTTCCGTGTTGTCGTTTACGGTGCGACTTGTGGTGCCAGAGGAAGGAACGGTCTATCACCAGCGGCTGTTGGAGAACGTGCCTAACGACTATACGTTCCTTTTCAATGCCTCGTTTAACGACCAGCAGCGTCTGAAGAGCTGCGATAACATGTTTATCGTCAACGGCTATGTGATCGACGTGGAGGACGACTTCACCGCTGGCAGCAAGGAATCGAGACAAATGCTCATCCGAGTGAAACTGTTCGTCAACTCCATCACCTATAAAGGCAAGATGATGGACAGGCAGCTTGTGATAAACAGTATGGCAGAGTAAGATAAAAGTAAAAAACATAAGACCTATGGCAAATATTAAATATGTATTAACTATCGACGGCAAGGATTTCCGTTTCCAGGAAGAGCAGACGATGGGCAACTACAAGCTCAGTCTGGAGAAGTTGTCGTACGACAAAGGCATCTATCGCCCGGCAGAGATGAAGGTCACCATGAACGTCAGTGGCCAGAATGTGAAAAACAATGATTTGGTCAGTGCCTTCCACCAGAAAATCGTGAAATTAGCGATCGACGGTGAGACGGTGGCCGAAAACTATTTTGTGTTCAAGGTCATGCCGATATTCAGAAAGGTGGCCAACGGGAGCAGTGTGAAACTGGAACTGACCATCTACAGCCGCGACAAGCTGATGGCGATCGACAAATACTCGAAGGCATGGACGGGCAAGAAACTCGGCGTGGACATCTTCGCAAATGAAGTGGATACTTTTAAACGCCGAATCCTGGTAAGTCGCAACCTGCAGGTGGTCGAATACAACAAGGAAGTCGGCACCGATGAGTTCATCCAGCCCTATCTGGTGCAGTACAACGAGAGTTTCTATGATTTCATGCGACGCACGGCTAACCGCTGCGGAGAGTTCCTGTATTATGAGAACGGCCAGCTGCACTTAGGCATGCAGATGACCGACAAGGCCGGCAGCGGCGACCCCGACTATGCCGAGATAGCCTCTGAGCGCCATTACGAGAACATCTTGCAGGAGGGAGTGGAAACTTCCAACTACGCCTACAACTACTTCGACGAAAAGCATCCCGATGCCGGTTCAAAGCCCTACAGCAATCCCATACCCTACGATGACTATCTGCAAGCCACCAGTAAGGAATACACGGACTTCATGGGACAGTTTGGATTCATCAGTCAGATCACGGCCGCTACTCTTATTATGATACTCGGGAATAAATCGCTCTCGGACATCATATCAGACTGTATCGTGACAAATGGCATCAAGTCCAGAGTGGCCTGTGCGGTCAGGGACGGGCTGAACGCCAAGCACATGACAAACAACATCGACCCGTGGGCCAAAAAGACCGACCAGGTGAGTGGTGATTCAGTCATGCAGTTTGGTACGATGAACAACCAGAAACCCAAGAATAACTTCTGCGGTAAAGACATCAACATGAATGCCGAGTTCTATGGCCTGATGCGCGAGGCGGAGAAGAAGGTGGGCGAGAATGCCGTCTATCTGGATTTCGGAGCGGACACCCAGAAACTGTCGATAGGTGACAAGATCAAGGTCGACGGCGAGGATTATGTCGTGATCGGCGTGAACGGCTGTTGTGAGTTCATCCACACCGACGATTCGAAGAAGGCTACCTACGACGAGCGTCAGCAGGTGATCGGCGTGAAGCTCTATGGCGAGGTGGCCATTCCGCCGGCTCTGCCCGACATCGTGATCCGTGAGTCGCAGCCGCAGCTGGCGTCTGTCGTCGACAATTTCGACCCCGAGAAACTTGGCAGGGTGCGCGTCAAGTTTGCCTGGCAACCCAAACTCGACGGCGATGACAACAAAGCAGATGCCTCGCCGTGGATCCGCGTGTCGCTGCCCTTCGCTACAGACGGCGGCGGCGTGAAGTTCAAGGCCGAAAAGGGCGACGAGGTGATGGTCAGCTTCGAGGAGGGCAATGTGGAGCGACCATACGTCTCCGGATTCCTGCTCTCACCGCGCACCAATAAATCCTGGAGCTGGCTGCCCGACCGCGCAATTACCTCGAAAAACGGTCATAACATCACCTTCAACGACAGTATCGACGGAGCATCCTTCTTCTATGCGCTCTCTCCTGCACTGAAGTCGCTGAGGAGCTTCATCCCCACGTCCGTCTGGCCGGCCGTTCTGGAAGACAACGACGTGTGCAGGGGACTTTCCGGCGGCATGACCATCAGCGACAGGTTCGGACTCTACAACATCAACCTCAACAGCAGTTCACGCACCGTCTCGATACAGTCGTCGGTGGGCGATGTGAAGATCAATGCCCTGACCGGCATCTCTATCACTGCCCCCAACGGCAACATTAAGATAGAAGGCAAGAACGTGAGTATCGCGGCGAGCAACAAGTTGACCCTGGAGGCGGGCAAGGCTGTGAAGGAACGTTTCCTTCACGAGGAAGACTGTTATGAGGAGGAAGGTGTGAGGTTTTTCTCCCGCTTTGGCAAATCAATTCTAGACGCCACTTTTAGTACACTCAGGGGGTCTTTCACCCGCACGGTTGGCGTCATCATCGATACACAGTTGTTGCGTACGGTGCTCGAGGTTGTGTTGCGACCCATCGAAGGTACGGCGAAGCTCAAGTCGTCCACCTTTGTACAGATAGAGGCGGGCAAGGGCTCAGCCGAGTATCCCAAGGAGGCCAGAAAAACCGACGACGGCGATTTCGTTGCCTTCGATCTGAATAAAGGTATTAAGGATGTGGCGACCACGGCCTGCGAAAGGGTACAAGCCATTGAGTCGGCTTTTGAAAAGGTACACAGATTCGTACAGGAATATAATAAGTACAGCGGGGAGGGAGGTGTCAACAAAGACCAGTCTGTCATCACACTCAACAGCATCAGGGATGCCTCGTACACGCAGAACCCTGGCGCACTGAACATCCAGTGGCCTAATGAATTAAAGACTGAAGACGCCTTGAAGCAAGAACGGGACAATAGTCTGGCGGATCTCGACAACAGTAAGCCGAAAGAGGAAGATTTTAAGGAAAAGGAAAAAGCAGTCTACACGGCGGCCATAAATGAGTGGACGATTAAAAAACAGTTAGTTAATGAACAGTACAATCGGAACTTAGAGAGCGTCAGGGAAGCCCAACGGAACAGAGAAACGTTTATGGTAGCAGCACAAAATCTGTCTTTCACCATTTGTGAGTTGTATGAAGCAGTTACGAATTTCAAGTCGGACATATTATTTGCTGAAGGAACTTTCGAGGTTAGCCTTAGACGCGTGTTCAACGATATGAGTTTTACAGAGAACCTGAAGGATAAGATCGAGACGAATATGACGGAGAGTGGTGGCATCAATTGGAAAAATCAGAAGAAGCATTATATGAGGGCAGCCGTCGCAACGTTCCTTAGTGACGGTGATTTGCGGAAAATTGTGAATAAGTATAACTTTTATCTGGACATCGTCAAGCCTCCGGTGCTCGGGGAAAACCTTGAAGATCAGGACAATTGGGCGGCTACGGTTAATAACATGGTGCAGGAATGTTGCACTAACCCGGTTACGAAAGATCTCCGTAAATATAAGGACTGGTTTAAAGAGACGTATAAGGACCCATTCGTCGAGCCGTTTGTCAATCGCAGGCGCTGGAAAGTCGGTGTAGAAGGAAAGATCCTACTCTCTGATAATTCTCAAAAGACCATTACTATTAATGATAGAGGTGAAGTCAAGGCAACAGAAAACGAGACGTTCACAGATAAGAATCCAAAAAAGTTGAGAGAACTCTTGAAGAGTATAGGTACAAACGTAGAATAATGAAAAGGTAAGAATTATGGCAGAAACAATATTTTCTAACTGGCTGTCGGCCCTGCAGGATCTGCAGTCGAGCGTATCGAAAGACCTTTCCGAGATACGCAAACAGAAAGCCGAGATACAGCAACTAAAGGCGGACATTCTGAACGAAGTGGCCAGGGGCAAGTTTTTCCGTGACGACGAGCGTATCGTGATCTCAGCCCCGGAGATTGTGATTGGTAACGTGGATGCCAGCGGCATGACGTATGGCGACGGTGGCACCATCGTCATCCGTGGACAGAAGTTAGGCCTGGAGGGTGTCGGAGAGCATGGCAGCGTGGAAACGCGCGCCTCACTCATCGCCCAGACGGCCGTCGATCCCGGTCCCGATGGTATTGAGGAGGTGGTGCGCTCACAGTCGGCCGTCATCACCCAGGCCAAGCACATCACCCTGCAGAGCAACGAGGCCGTGGAGGACGGCTATTTCTCACGCTCGGCCACGACGACCGGTGCTACAGGCATCAGGATTCATGCCGACGAGGAGGTGGAAATCGATGCCTCACAGTCGGTGG
>JAEEGG010002708.1_pt1 | contig 45283 bp, 32 predicted proteins | sample 9134161 | NCBI WGS metagenome assembly JAEEGG01 (sample SAMN16246543, study PRJNA631951) | gut metagenome | biome: gut microbiome; feature: rumen; material: CR-attached | host: Bos | place: Iran: Karaj | collected 2018-10 | reverse complement strand
TCACGGCACCACACTGCGGCTTCGCCTTGTGCGGGGTTACTGGGATTTTGCCCCTTCGGGGCTGCTCAAGGAAGATGCTCCTCCTCACGGCACCACACTGCGGCTTCGCCTTGTGCGGGGTTACTGGGATTTTGCCCCTTCGGGGCTGCTCAAGGAAGATGCTCCTCCTCACGGCACCACACTGCGGCTTCGCCTTATGCGGGGTTACTAGGATTTTGCCCCTTCGGGGCTGCTCAAGGAAATTCTCAATTCTCAATTCTCAATTCTCAATTATCACCGTGTCCTTCGTCGGCACCATCATATTGCTGATGCTGAACTGGAGGGGTACGAGGCCGGGTTCCCGGAGTTTGACGTGCGTTATCTTCTCGCGCTTGTTGTTGGAAATGACGGTGATGACCTTTGTCTGCACGGAATCCCCGCCGCCGCGCACGTTATAGAACAGTAGATAATCCTTGGTGGGGGAGTAGTAGAAGATGTCGGCCTCGTCGGCGGAGGCGTTGAGCACGTCGGCAGTGTCCAGGGTTGTGATTCTGGAGAACGCCATCATCAATTCACCGTTTTTCTTGGTCTCAGTGGCCTGGATGTAATATAGCGGCCGGTTGCCGATGGTTGACACTTTGGATATGAGCTCCTCTTGGGTTCTGGCATACTCCAACTGGTGGCCGGCAATCCTGGAAATAAGCTTTTCAAAATCATCGCTTCCCAAACAGAGACGGATCCCAAACTTGGAGGTGTTGTGCAAAGACTCGTCGTAAATGGTGGCATTTTCGGGGATGCTGTCCAGATAACCTTTATCGCCCAGCAAATGCAACATTGTCACCCTGTTCTGGCTCTTTTTCATCTCCCTGCTGACAAGGTCGTTGGTGTAGTAGTTGATCACCGATCCGACGAACAACAGGATGCACCATATTGCGCAGACGATGGGTTGGACAGTCTTATGTTCACAAACCTTGAGGGTGGCGGCAATCACCAGCGCAATGGCCAGCATTATCCCCATATAGGAGAAGAAGGAGGTGACGTACGCCTGAATCCACGATGCCCACTCGGAGTTGTATTTCTCTGAAATGGCAATGAGTATATGGGCGGAGAAGGCAAACACCAAGGCAAACGCAATCCCGCCGATGATGGCACCCCAAGAGATCTTCTTCAGGTCGGCCTTGCGGGCTATGAGCCAAAGTATGCCGCATTGTATCAGGGCGTTGACGTATGCCACCGCGGGCGCGTGCGTCAGGATGAATAGCAGGTTGTTGGAATGCCCGGTCAAGGCCAGCGAGTTCTCTTTCATCAACCGCTGTACCTCCCACAACTTGAATTCCTTGCAGGGCAGGGTGTACAGGGTGCACTTGTTCAGAATGGCGAAGAAATTGGCAAAGCTGAAATTCTCCGCCAAGACCACGCCGTTGTACATATAGGTCTGCGCCAACGAATACTTGATGTACAGTCGGTAACCGATATAGCAGGCCATATAGGCCAGCACAACTGTGACATAGGGGATAATCTCTTTGTAAAACTCTTTGCTTTTCAGCATCGGCAGAAAACCGGAAATCCGCCAGTGACGGACCAGTATGCAGCATCCGAACAGGAGGGTGAATATTATATAGTCCTCGTAAAACAAACAGGCCATAAAACACACGATGGCGCTCAGGATGAGGCGCCAGTTGCCTCCTTTTTCGATGTAGTTTACATACAGCAATATGCTGCATAAGTAAACCATCAGACTGAAGGAGAAATAAAAGGGATATGCAGTAGGTGGATAATGCCAGTTGGCACCGATGAAGGTGTTGAAAATCAGAAGTAACAAGGTGAGCATTCCCAGTCGAACGGAGCGGAAGATACGGCCTGCGGTGTACGCAAACAGGCCATAACATAGCAACAGGCTCCCATATTGCACGAATTTCGTCCAGGCAAAGCTGTCGATCAGATAGGGTATGCAGTAAAAATACTTAGTGATGAGGAAGTAGAAGCGTCCTGACTGGTGGGCGTACGACTCTGCGTCTGCCCGCAACTGGCTCCAGGTGCCTTGGGCGGTGTTGTAGTATTGGAAATCGTCGGCGCAGGTGAAGCCCACCTGAAAGAAAGGAAGCAGGGTGAGTATGGCGATGGCAGTAAAGGCCAATGCCCATAGAAATTTCTCCTTTTTACTCATTCTGGCACTCGATATCTTCAATGATGTAAAGCGGGCGTTGTTTCACTTCGTCGAAAATGAACCCGATGTAGTAGCCGATGGCACCGGTGACGAAGAGTTGTATGCCGGCAAAGGCGCAAAGGAAGATGATGAGGGTGGTGTAGCCGGAAACGGGCGTGTCCACAATCCACATAACGATGGAATAGATGATAAGCAGGATACTGGCCAACACGAAGAACAGTCCGGTATAGATGCCTATTTTCAGCGGGGTTTTGGAGAAAGAGGCGATGGCGGCGAAGGAGAGCTTGAGCAGCTTCCAGAACGAGTATTTGCTATTGCCCGCGGCGCGGGAAGGCGCTTCGTAGGGGATGGACGCTCTGTGGAAGCCAATGCTTTGGATGATGCCGCGCAGGAAACGGGTGCGTTCGCGGTAGTCGTTCTTCAACACATCGATGGCTTTGCGCGAAAGCAGGAAGAAGTCGGAAGCGCCAGGTTGCAGCTGCGTGTCAGACAAAGAATTGATAATCTTGTAGAACCACTTGGAAAAGGTTCTCTTGAGGAAACCGCCATCGGCACGCTGGGTGCGTGTGGTGGTGATGACATCCTTGCCTTGCTGGTACAAATCCAGCATCGGGGCCAGCAGTGTGGGCGGGTGCTGCAGGTCGCTGTCCATACAGATGGCCGCCTCGCCTCGGCAGTGGTCAAGGCCTGCCAGCATAGCCGCCTCGTGACCGAAATTCCGGGAGAAGTGAATGACCTTGACACGATTGTCGCCCATCATCAGTTGCTTCAACACCTGCCTGCTGTTGTCCCGACTGCCATCGTTGACAAAAAGCAGCTCGAAATCAGCGTCTATTCCGGCAATCGCAGACGACAGCTCCTGGTGGAAACGCTCCAGGATCTCTTCTTCGTTGAAGACGGACACTATGATGGAATATAGAGGCCTCGGCATATTTTCAGTTTTAGAGTGTAAAGGGACGTTTGTCTGTTACATCCACTTGACCAGATTGAAATCGAGGTCGTGCGGCAGCAGCTCGTGCCGAGGAATGATACGGATCACGCAGTCCCACAACCCGACATCCTTGGCGTTGGCCTTGAACTGGTAGGTGGCCACATCTTTCTCTGTAGAAACAAGTTCGAAGGGAACTTTCTTGAAAAGGCGGGTCCGGCCATACTCGTCCTTGACCGCGAACAGCATCTCCACTTTGATATCGTCGGGTGACAAGCTCCCGAGTCGGATGCTCAAGGTCGTGGAGAGGGACTCTCCTACGTAGAATGTGTTGTTGACAGGTGATTTGAAATCGATGCTCTGGCGTCTTATGCCGCTCCAGCCGGCGACCACTTTCTCTTTCCAGCGAAGCAGTTGGCGGACGTTGCTCAGCTCGTTGGCGCGCAGTGTGTCGTGCCGCTCTTCAAGCTTGTGGTAGAACTTGTCGTAGTAGTCATCCAGTTGTCGTTTCATCGTGTAATGCGGTGAAATCTTGGCGAAGCAGTCCTTCATCATCTTCACCCAAGCGGAGGGGACACCGTTGGGTTCGCGGGTGTAGAAGGTGGGCACAATCTCCTCCTCGATGGTGGAGTAGAGGGTGGCGGCGTCGAGTTCATCCTGCAGACGGTTGTCACGGTAGGTAATCTGCTCCTTGATGGCCCAGCCGGCGCCGGGCACGTAGCCTTCCGCCCACCAGCCGTCGAGGACGCTGAAGTTGAGCACACCGTTCATCACGGCCTTTTCGCCGCTGGTGCCGGAGGCCTCCAACGGGCGCGTGGGCGTGTTGAGCCACACGTCGCAGCCCGAAACGAGCTTCTTGGCGAGTATCATATCGTAGTTCTCCACAAAGATGATCTTGCCTACGAACTCGGGCTTGCGGGCCAGCTCGATGATGCGGGTGATAAGATCCTGTCCGGCCTTGTCGTGCGGGTGTGCTTTGCCGGCGAAGACGAACTGGACGGGGTGCTGGTCATTGCAGAGCAGCTGGCGCAGGCGCTCTTCGTTGGTGAAGAGCAGGTGAGCGCGCTTGTAGGTGGCGAAACGGCGGGCAAAGCCGATGGTCAAAGCGTCGCTGCGGATGGCTTTCAGCGTGTTGGCGATCAGGGCCGGCGACTCGTTGCGGCGGCGCATCTGCTCGTTCAACAGCTCTTTGACGGCCACAATCATATCGTGGCGGAGTTCATCCTTGATTTGCCAGATACGGTTGTCGTCCACGTTGTATATCTTGTTCCAGATGGCCGGATTGGAGCGGTCGTGCTCGAATTCGGGACCGAAGGTGTCGCGATGCAGTTCTTGCCAGCGCTTATGGGCCCAAGTGGGGTAGTGCACGCCGTTGGTGACATAGCCGATGTGCGATTCTTCGGCGAAACGGCCTTCATAAAGGTCGGCGAACATTTCCTGTGACACGCGGCCGTGAATGCGGCTCACGCCGTTCACCTCCTGCGAGAGGTGGCAGGCCAGGATGCTCATCGAGAACTTGTCGCTGGTGTAGTCGTCGCGCTTGCGCCCGAAGCCCATAAAGGTTTCCCAAGTGATGTTGTAGCGGGCAGGGTAGGAGGCGAAGTAGGTGCGCATCAGGTCCTCGCTGAAAGCGTCGTGGCCGGCAGGCACCGGCGTGTGCGTGGTGTACAGGGAGGAGGCCTTCACCAATTCGATGGCGATGGACATATTGACGTGCTCGTTTTGCATAATGTCATACACGCGCTCCAGGTTCAGGAAAGCGGCGTGGCCTTCGTTGAGATGGTACAGGGAGGGCTTCTCCCCAATGAGATTCAGCATACGGATACCGCCTATGCCGAGCAATAGTTCCTGCTTGAGACGGTTCTCCTGGTCGCCGCCGTAAAGGGTGGCGGTGACGCCGCGGTCCTCCTGCCAGTTCTCGTCAAAGTCGGTGTCGAGCAGGTAGAGGGGAATGCGCCCCACGTCCACGCGCCAGATGCGGGCGTAGAGGTTGCGCCCAGGCAGGGCCAGACTGATCTTTAGCCAGTCGCCGTTCTCATCTTTCAAAGGCTTGATGGGCAGTTTGGAGAAACTTTGTGGCGGGTACAGGTTTACCTGCTCGCCGCGGGCCGAGATTTGTTGGGTGAAATAGCCATAACGGTACAAGAGTCCGACACCCAACATATTGACGTTGCAGTCGGAAGCCTCCTTGAGGTAGTCGCCGGCCAGCATTCCCAAGCCGCCGGAGAAGATCTTCAGCTCGTTGGTGATGCCGAACTCCATACTGAAGTAGGCGATGCGCTTTTCGGGGCGGGTGCAGGGCGTGTCCATATAAGCACGGAAACGCTCATAGACGATGTTCAGCTTGGCGATATAGTCCTCGTTGTGGGCGAAGTTCTCGAGACGGTCGAGCGGCAGCATCTGGAGAAGGTGCACAGGATTCTCGTTGCACTGTTTCCAGAGGGTGGGACCGGCAATTTCCTCGAAGAGCTCGCGGGCTTCAAAGGTCCAGCTCCACCAGACGTTTTCGGAGAGAAGTTCGAGTTTCTCAAGGGTGTCGGGCAGGTGCGATTTGATGGAAATACGGTGCCATTCGGGCAGGTCGCGGCTGGTGTGTTCCACGATACGGCCCACGTTGGAGGTCTTGTTCTGATAGAGCTCATACCGCTGGTCGCTCTTGCTGAGAGCTATGTCGTATGTCTTGAGATAGTTGTCGTAAAGTCTGCTCCAAAGGGCTTCCTGGGCCATCAGGGTGGCGTTCTCGTCGATGGCGTGTTTGGTGGCGGCGTCGCAGTTGCTGTAGAAGGCGATGGCCTCGGCAATGTGGCTGACGACGTCGTCGTCATTGTTGTCAGTGCGTTCCACCACGCAGACGCTCTGCTGGTCTTTGAAATGGTCGCGCACCCAAAGCCCGAATCCGGCCAGCGAGGTGGTGACGGTGGGCACGCCGAAGGCGATGCTCTCCAGCGGGGTGTAGCCCCACGGCTCGTAGTAGGAGGGGAACACGCTCAGGTCGAAGCCGATGAGCAGGTCGTAGTAAGAAAGGTTGAAGATGCCGTCCTCGCCATCGAGATAGACGGGCACGAACACCACTTTCACCTTCTGTTCAGGGGCGTTGACGAGGTGGTTCTCGTTGAGGGCCCGGATGATGGGGTCGTTGAAGGGGTCGTGCAGCACGTGGGTGGCGAAGTCGCCGGTCACGGGCTTGTCGCCGACGGGTTCCTGCATCTTGCGGAGCAGTTCTTCGCGCTTGCCGCTGTTGCCCGCAGGCACAGTGATGAAGGCCACGATGGTGCGGGTGGGGTTATGCTCGGAGAGGTGGGCCAGACTGCGTATAAAGACATCGATGCCCTTGTTCTTGAACTCGTAGCGGCCGCTGTTGACCACCAGGAGGGCGTCATCGGGCAGCGTCTGCTGCATCAGCGAGGAGGCCACGTGGAGGAGCGTCTTGCGGGCGTTGGCGCGCTTGTTGACATATTCGTCGCCGCTGGGCACAAAGCCGTTCTCAAATCCGTTGATGGTGATCACGTCGGCGGGCTTGCAGAAGAAGGCCTCGCACTCACGGTTGGTGATGTCGCTGACGGTGGTGTAGGCGTCGGCGTGCTGCGCGGAGAGCGACTCCAGGGAGTATTTCGACTGGACACCGAAGCGGCGGGCGGTGCCGGAGGGATCGTACTGTTTCATATTGCCGTACAGGGGCAGGCCGTTGCCGGCGATGCAGCGTCCCAGCACGGTGGCGTGGGTGGTGAACACGGTGGCGATCTGCGGCGCCGTGCGCTTGAGGTGCAGAATGCCCGTGCCCGTCATCCACTCGTGGAAATGGGCGATGATCTTGTCCATCGAGTTGCAATAGTAGTTGTAGAAACTCTCGATGACACGGCCGGCGGCGTAGCCGAAGAGGGCCGGCTCGATGTAGTCCCACTGCCCCGAAATGGAGTCCAGCTGGTAGGAGAGCCAGAACTGGGTGAGGATATCGTTCTTCTTCTCGAAGAAGGGGGTGAAATCGACGAGGATTACCACAGGCGAGCCGCAGATGTCCCAGCGCCCCACGCGCACCTTCAGTCCCTCTTGCAGAGCGGTCTCGCGCCAGTTGCGGTAAAGTTCCTGGTCCTCGATGAAGTCATCATTGTGTTCCTTGGATATGTCAGGACCCACGCAGAGGTAGTGGTCGTGGTACTGTTTGACCACTGTGGCGGCCTTGGTTGACAATACGGTATAAATGCCGCCTACTTTGTTGCAAATTTCCCAGGCGGTCTCGAAAATGTAATCAGCACTCATAGATACAGGTTAGGATTTTAAGGCCGCAAAAATACGAAATTTTTTTTGAAATCACACTGCCGGACTGGCGGTAAAGCCGATGTCCGAGATTGCTCTCATCAGGGTTTGTGGATCGTGCTGGCCTTCCACATATGCAATGCCTTTGGCCAAGTCCACATTCACGGATTCCACACCGGGAATCTGGGAGATACACTTTTCCACGTTGGCTTTGCAATGGTTGCAACTCATACCCTCAATCTTGTACTGGGTGTGGATGGTTTCGTTTTGGTTGTTTTCGTCTTTCATTTCTATTGTTTTTTTATGGTTCTTTTTTATTTGATAGGAATGATGCCATTGTTGGAGGAATGCGTTGATCAGCAATAAGATGAAAATGCCGAGGAAAATCCAGTCCCAGACACTGAGGCAGTGGGCGCAGTGGACATCTGAAGCGATGGCGCTGCCGACCTCGAACCAGGAGGCGGGCAGGAGGTAGTCGATGCCCAGCCCGAAGAGGACGGCGCCGATGATGATGGAGAGCAGGTAGAGCCAGAGGGTCCGTTTGCCGAACACCTTGCCGATGACAAGCATTGAGGCGCTGTTCACGGCGGGGCCGGCCATCAGCAATACCAGGGCCGCGCCAGGCGTGAGCCCCTTGGCCATCAGCGAGACAGCGATGGGGATGCTGCCGGTGGCGCATACGTACATCGGGATGGAGATGGCCAGCACGATGAGCATATTAAGCAGCTTGTAGTTGTGCAGGGCGGCCAGCCACTCGTTGGGCACCGCCACCGTGATGAGCGCGGCGATGAGCAGGCCTATGACCAGCCATTTGCCCACATCTTGCAGCATCTCCACAAAGGCGTACCGCATCGATCCCTTGAACTTGCCCCAGAAGGTGTCCTCCGGAATCTCCTCGTGATGGCAACCGCAGTGACAGCCGTCGTCATCATCGTCATCATCATCTTGTTCGTGATGATGATGCTCGTGTTCGTGGGAGTGGCAGCAGCAGTCGGATTCGTGCTCCCCGTTATGGACGGCGTCGGCGGAGTGCTGCTCGTCGTCGTGGGCGAACCGGTTGACCATCCAGCCGCCGAAAAGGGCAGTGAAGAGGGCCGCGACGGGGCGGATGATGGCGAAGGGAAGCCCCATCAGCGAGTAGGTGGCCGCGATGGAGTCCACGCCCGTCTGCGGGGTGGCGATCAGGAAGCTGGTGCAGGCCCCGTGGGAGGCGCCCTCCTTGCGGAGGCCCACCGTGGTGGGTATCACCCCGCACGAGCAGAGCGGCAGGGGAATGCCTAAGGCCGCCGCCTTGATCACGCTTTTCATATTGCGCGGGGCGAGATGTTTGTTGTAGATGGTCTTGGGGACAAATGCCCGGAGCAGTCCGGCAAAGAAGAACCCCAAAAGCAGGTAGGGAGCCATTTCGGCCATCATAATGACCAGGGCGTCCCAATAGTTTTCAATATATTGCCACATATTATTAATATTTTATTGTTTTCAAAATTTTCCTGTCTTCTTTTGACGCGGCAAAAATAACCTGAAATTCTTGCAATTTGGTTGCAAAGATGTGCGATGTGCGATTTACGATTTGCGGCTCCCCACACTGCGCTTCGCTTGTGTGGGGGCTCCTCCTCACGGCACCACACTGCGCTTACGCTTGTGTGGGGTTACTAGGATTTTGTCCCTTCGGGACTGCTCAAGGAAAGTTTCAAATCTTAAACAACATTCTCTTGTTGAAATAAAAAATGAAAGTTCTGTTGCAAGACTGAATGCTTTTTTGTATTTTTGCCGCCGTTTGAGGGTGTGTTGTCGGGATGCCCGTCCGCGGACAACTCCAACAATCCGCCCGTGACTGTTATTCAAATACCTTAAATCTTAACAAAACAACTGAAATACTATGGGAAGAGCTTTTGAATACCGCAAGGCAAGAATCTTCAAGCGCAATGCATATTTGGCCCGTACGTTCACCCGTATCGGCAAGGAAATCACGATGGCCGCCAAGGCCGGCGGTCCCGACCCCAACCAGAACTCCAAGCTCCGTCTGCTCATCCAGACGGCCCGCAACGAGAATATGCCGAAGGACAACATCGACCGCGCCATCAAACGCGCCTTCGAGAAGGACCAGTCCGACTACAAGGAGATGGTCTATGAAGGTCGCGGACCTCACGGCATCGCCATTATGATTGAGGCTGCCACCGACAACAACCAGCGTACTGTCGCCAACGTGCGCAGCTACTTCAACAAGTTCGGCGGCTCGCTCGGTACCTCCGGTATGCTTGATTTCCTCTTCGACCACAAGTGTATCTTCACCGTTGCCCGCACCCCCGAAATCGATATCGAGGAGTTTGAACTCGCGATGATGGACTTCGATGCCGAGATTGATGCCGACGACGAGGAAATCATCGTGATGGCTGAGTTCCAGGCTTTCGGACCCATCCAGAAGTTTTTGGAAGACAACAACTACGAGATCAAGAGCTTCAAGATGGACCGTATTCCCAAAGAACTCAAGGCCCTTTCCGATGAGGAACGCGCCGAGGTGAACCTCCTGCTCGACAAGATCAACGAGGACGAGGATGTCACCAACGTCTATCATAATATGGAAGAACCGGAAGAGCCCGAGGCAGAGTAACACCCGGGCCCTTTCCCCAAAATATCCACCAAACCATTCATCGCTATGTATTACTACAAGTTCAGAGTCTATTACGACGAAGTGGAGGATTTCGTGCGTGACGTGGAAATCCTCGCCAATGACAACTTCGAGTCCTTCCACCACTTGCTGTACGAATGCATCGGGTTGAAAGGAAACGAGTTCGCAGCCTTCTCCATCTGCGACCCCAAATGGAACAAGCAGAAGGAAATCACCCTGATGGACATCTCCGAGGGGGACGAGAACGAGGTGCCGGAGTATGATGATGAGGACGAGTTCAGCACCAAGACGAACCTGCCCACCTTTGTGATGGCCGACGCTGTGCTCAAGGACTTTATCACCGACCCGCACCAGCACATTATGTACGAATACGACTTTATGAACCCCCAAGTGTTCTACATAGAGCTGCAAAAGGTCCTTCAGACCGATGATCCCACGGGCTTCCCTCGCTGTACTTACAAGAAGATGGAGATGCCTGCCCCCGTGGCCAATGACCTGCCTGGAACCGGCGACTTGGACCTCGACCTGGAAGAGGAGGATGAAGAACCTGAGGTGGATGAACTGTTTGGCGACGGCTACGATATGGACGACTTCAGCGACCTGAATGAAATGCAAGACTTTTAAGGATCGCACCTTGCTGGTCGTCACCGGCCCGACCGCGGTGGGCAAGACGGAATACACCCTCGGCCTCGCGGAACGGCTCCACACCGTCATCATCTCCGCCGACTCCCGCCAGATGTTCCGGGAGATGAGCATCGGCACGGCCCGCCCGACGCCGCAGGAACTGGCCCGCGTGCCTCACTATTTTGTGGGAACGCTCTCTATTCACGACTACTACAACGTCTCTATGTTCGAGCACCAGGTGCTTGAACTTTTAGAGACGCTTTTTTTATCCCATCCCGTCGTGGTGATGACCGGCGGCAGTCCGCAATATATCGACGCCGTCTGCAAGGGCATCGACGAGTTGCCGGACCCGGACCCCGACACCCGTGCCTATGTGCACAACCTCTATGAGCACAACGGTATTGAAGCCCTTCGCGCCCAGCTCCAGCTCCTTGACCCGGAGTATGCCGCTGTGGTGAACCCCAACGACCACAAACGGATGTGCCGCGCCCTGGAAGTCTCCCTCCAGATGGGCAAACCCTACTCCTCGTTTATGCAGGCCCGCCCTAAGGAACGCAATTTTCACATCGAGAAATACTACCTCAACCGGCCCCGCGAGGTGCTCTTCGACCGCATCGCCCGCCGCGTGGACAAGATGATGGAGCAGGGACTGCTAGAGGAGGCGCGCTCGCTCTATCCCTACCGGGAACTCAACGCCCTCAACACGGTGGGCTATAAGGAACTGTTCGACTATTTTGACGGGAAATGTACCCTTGAACAGGCCGTGGAGGATATCAAGACGCACACACGGCGCTATGCCAAACGGCAATTGACGTGGTTTAAGCGGGAGTTTCAGGAATGGAGACTTGAGACGTAAGATTTAGACTTGAGACTTTCCTTGAGCAGTCCCGAAGGGACAAAATCCTAGTAACCCCACACAAGCGACGAAGTCGCGCAGTGTGGAGCCTTGAGGAGGAGCCTCGCAAATCGTAAATCGCAAATCGCACATTGTAAATCGCAAAACAAATGACTACAAAGGATTGGCAAACTAGAACAGAACTTCTGATAGGCGAGAAGGGTGTCTCGCGGCTGGCGCGGGTGCACGTGCTGCTCGTAGGTGTAGGCGGCGTGGGGGCGTATGCCGCCGAGCAACTCTGCCGTGCCGGCGTGGGCGAACTGACCATCGTGGATGCCGACAAGGTGGCCCCCAGCAACATCAACCGTCAACTGCACGCATTGCACTCCACTGTAGGCCAAAGCAAGGTGGAGGTTATGGGCCGCCGCTTGTTGGATATCAACCCTGACCTCAAACTGCACACTGTGGAGGAATTTATCCGTGACGATCGCACTTCCGAACTCCTTGACGCTGCCCCGTACGACTGTGTGCTGGACGCCATCGACTCGCTCTCCCCGAAGGTCTATCTGATTTACCAGACCGTGCAGCGCGCCATTCCCGTGGTCTCTGTGATGGGTGCGGGGGGCAAGATGGACCCTCATCTGGTCCAAATCGCCGATATCGCGAAGTCGCACCACTGCCATCTGGCCAAGGCGGTGCGCAAACGTCTCTACCGGTTAGGGATCAAGCACGGAGTGGAGGTGGTCTTCTCCGCTGAAAACGTGCCCGAGGAGGCCGTCATCATTGACCAGGACGAATCCATCAACAAACTCTCCACCGTGGGCACCATATCCTATATGCCGGCTGTGTTCGGCTGCTTCGCCGCCTCCGCCGTCATCCGACGGTTGTTGGGGTGAGGCGCGATGCGCGACCCCACATTGCGCAACTGCTGGCTCCTCGTCACGGCACCACAGGCACCTCCTCAAGGCACCACACTGCGCTTCGCTTGTGCGGGGTTACCAGGCTTTTGCCCCTACGGGGCTGCTCAAGGAAAGTCTATAGTCTCACGTCTAAAGTCTAAACACTAAACTCCCCCCACCGAGTCATACACCCTCAAGTACCCCCGGTAAATCTCGTCCCAGTTGAAGAGGTGCAGCGGGTGCAGGTCGGTGATGTGTTGCTCGATGGTGGCGTAGCGCTCGCCCACGAGCAGGATTTTCTCGGCCAGGTCGTCGGCGGATTGCGTGTGGGTGGCGTAGCCAATTTTGCCGTCGGGACTGAGCCCGTCGGGGCCGTTGTGCGGGTCGTAGAGAAGGGGGAGCCCCTGCGACAGCGCCTCGGCATAGTACTGCCGCGTGGCGTGTTGGGGCGCGGGAGTGATATAGATGTCACTCTCCCGAAGGATTTGGAAGAGTCCCTCGCGGGTGGGGGAGGGCAGAAAACGGACCGAAGGGTCCTTGTCCACCGCACTTTGCTGCGCGCAGCCCACCACGGTCAGCGACACATCATAGTTGCGCTTGCGCAGCAGCTGCACGGCCTTCAGCACGGGCGGCAGACTCTTGGGTGACAGCTGGTCGCCGGCGATGAGCAGGCGGATATGTATCATAGAAACCGGCTTGTGGATGTGTATGTTCTGCAGCCAGAAGGGGTCGAGGCCGTTGTGAAGGGTCAGCGCGCGACTGAAGATGCGGTCGGCATCCGAGTCGCTGAGCCGGCTTGCGACAAAGTCCTGGAAGTTGTTGTTGAGGAAGATGACGCGGGTGGCCTTTTCGAGCACAGGGACCAGAAGTTTCCGGCTGCGGAGAGGGTTGTCGTGCCAGAATCGGATGTCCTCCATCGTGACGGCCGCTATATAGGGTATGCCGTGTTGCAAAAGCAGGGCGTGTGCCAAGGTGCCGCCAGCCAGAAGCGAGTGGGCGTGGATGAGCGACACCTCCGAAAGGTTGACCTGCTGCCCCACGAATGCGGCGCATTTCCGTACCGCCTGGTCGTATTGGAAGTGCTTGGTGGAATCCAGAGGGGTGGGGGAACTGTGTACGGGGATGGAAAGTTCGGGGGCGGGAGTGGCGACGCATCCCTCGTTTTGCGGAAGGAAGACGCCGATGTTCTGGATGGTCCCTTGAGTGCGCGAAATCAAGGCCTTCAGGTCAGAGTCAAAAGTGCTTTCGGAGTATAAGTGGAGGATGTTTTTCATCGGGCGGCTTTCAGACAATATTCATTATTATAGAATAATCTTCTTTTTGCTCAAAAAAAGCAAGCCGCAAAAATAAGTTTTTTTTTCTTTTTTCAAAACAAAAAATGAATAAGGTTGCTTGAGATTCATAAGAAAATGATGGCGACTATTTTCCACTTTTCCTCCTGTTGCATTCCCGGCACAGCATCTGGCAGTTCTTGGCGACAGTGCGGCCGCTCGAGTGCCAAGGGGTGATGTGGTCACGTCGTCGCCAAAAATCAATCGCTACTACATTTCTGTTTAGGTGATCAATTATTTATTCGCAAATATTAGCTGCCCATTCGGGCATTTGTTCTACGTAATGTTTAATGATTTTACCATCTGCAAAACGAACAAGCAGTTTTGCATCGGAATTATCAATGGAGTTATCATATAAGTAAGCTCGGTTTACCTTTTGAACAAGGTATCTGCATCGAGACAATGATTTCTGATACCGAGACACTATCTTTGTGATGGGAACATCGTGTCCACCTTTCATAACTCTATTTGCAATACGGGCAGCATTTATAGTTGGAGAACTTGTGCATACAAAGAACAGTCTGACAAAAAAGCCAGCCGCCATTGATCTTTCTATATAATCAACTTTATCATTCGCAGACAATACGGTCTCAAATATTAGGTTTTTTTGTTCTGCAAGACATTGTTCTCGCCAGTCTTCACAGTATTTTACCGCTTTCATAATGGCATCTTTGGAGTTCCAATCCCCAAAACGTTCCTGTGCCACAACGTCAGGATTGATATATATAGAGTTTTCCAACCACTGATGGTGCAAGATTTTATTTGTTACAGAGGTTTTGCCCGAACCGTTGGGTCCGGCCACTACTATCAGAACAGGTTTCCTATCTCCCATTGATGCAACCATATTCTTGTTGATACATCTCTTTGATTTCGGCAAAATACTGTTTATGTGCCTCTTCATTCGTGATGCGGGCCTCCTCCGCCACCTCGTGCATAATGTAAGCCAACATTTCATCGGTGGGTTCCTCCGTATCGGTTAGTCGGTATTGGTTGATTTCTATTTCGGACATTATGGCTAATATTTTGGTTGACAATATGTTGTCTGGTGTGTTGTCCTAAAGGCCGAAAACTATGTCCCTGCTCTTTTGAAAACAGCGGCAAAGATAAGGAAATTTTACAAACGGCGTGTGCTTTTTTATTATCTTTGCCGCCTAAATCACGAATAATGGCTACTGTACCTATTTATTGCGAAAACACAGCACAACATCACGATGTTACATACGGGATGACCCTGAAGGAATACCTCCATCTTTGTCACGTGGAGGGCGAGCACCAGATGCTGGGCGCCTTGGTCAACCACAAGGTCCGCGCCCTTTCCTACCGGATCAACAAGCCCGCCATCATCCAGTTTTTTGACTACTATTCCAAATACGGACGTGATATGTATATCCGTTCGCTCTATCTCCTCCTCTGCAAGGCCGTGCACGACCTGCTGCCCCTGAAGGTGAAACTGCGCATCAAGCACTCCATCTCCGGCGGACGCTACTGCACCCTCGACAATCTGGACGAGCCGCTGTCGGAAGAGCTCGTGCAGCGCCTCTTCCATTCGATGCAGCAGACTGTAAAACGCAATATCCCCTTCGAAAGAATTGAGATGATGACCCCGAATGCCATCGAGGAGTTCGAGAGTCACGGTCTGGAGGACAAGACTGAGCTCTTCAAGCAACGTGACCATATCTTCACTTCCGTGTACAAACTTGAGAACACCGTCAACTACTATTTCGGCTATATGGTGCCATCCACAGGCTATCTGACTGTGTTCGGGCTCGAAAAATACGAGAACGGGATGCTCCTGAAACTACCCTCTGCCAAGAAGTTCAGCGCGATGGCCAAAACGCGGAACTACCCGAAGCTTTTCTCTGTCTATCAGCAGAACAAAGCCTGGGCGGAGCATATGGGCGTCTCTTATGTCAGCGACGTGAACCGCCTCATTGACGAGAAGAAGGTCAAGGAGATGATCCTGGTGGCGGAGGCGTTCCAGGAGAAGCGCATCATCAGTGTGGCCGAGGCCATTGCCGCCCGCCCGAATGTGAAGATGGTGCTCATCAGCGGTCCCTCCAGCTCCGGCAAAACCACCACCTGCAAGCGCATCTCCGTCCAGCTCGGAGTACTCGGCTACCATCCTGTCCTGATTTCCGTGGACGACTTCTTCCTCGAGCGCGAGGAGACCCCCAAGGACGAGAACGGCAACTACGACTTCGAGTGCGTGGAGGCCATCGACCTGCCCCTCTTCAACCGCACGCTTACCGAGCTTATTGAGGGCAAGCGTGTCGAACTGCCCACCTTCAACTTCACCACAGGAAAGAAAGAGTGGAACGGGAAGTCGATACAACTGGACGAGAAATCCATAATGGTCATCGAGGGCATCCACTGCCTCAACCCCAAGCTCACCGAGCAGGTGCCCGACGATGTGAAATTCAAGATCTTCGTCTCTGCGCTCACCTCCATATCCATTGACCGTCAGAATCCCATCCCCACCACCGACAACCGCCTGCTGCGCCGTATTGTGCGCGACTACAACTATCGCGGCTATTCGGCGATGGACACGCTACGCCGCTGGCCCAGTGTGCGCAACGGGGAGGAGAAGAACATCTTCCCCTTCCAGGAGAATGCCGACGAGATGATCAACACCTCCCTCGTCTTCGAACTGGGGGTGCTGAAACCTTACGCCAATACCATCTTGCGGCTGGTGCCCGAGACGGCTGTGGAGTATGCCGAGGCGTCGCGCCTGCTCAAGTTCCTCTCCTATTTCAAAAGTATCCCGCCTGACAGCATCCCGGGACTCTCCATCCTGCGCGAGTTCGTGGGCGGCAGCAAGTTCTCCTACTGATGATTGCGATTATAGGCACCGGCAATGTGGCCCATTGGGTGGCCTCGCGCCTGAAGAATTCACAGGAATTCCCCGTCGCGCAGGTGTACGGCAGGCGGATAGACCAGGCGCGTGCGCTGGCTGGCAAGGTCGGGGCGCAGGCTATCGACGACCTCTCGGAGCTGCGCCGCGACTGCGACCTGTACCTCTTCACGGTGAAGGACGATGCCTATCGGGAGGTTCTGGAGAAAGTACCCTTCACGATGCCGCTGGCACTGCATACGGCCGGCTCGGTCTCGCAGAGGGTGTTCGAAGGCCACGCCCGCAAGTACGGGGTGCTGTATCCTTTGCAGACCATCTCCAAGAATGCCGATTTGGAAGGACTGGAGGTCCCATTGTGCGTGGAGGATGACCGGCTTGGCGCGAGCTGTGAACGGGTGTGGCGTCTGGCGACCGCACTTTCCGACCAGAGCCATAGGGTGGGGGAGGATCAGCGCGCTGTGCTGCACCTCGCCGCCGTGTTTGCCTGCAACTTCAGCAACGCGATGGCCAGTGCCGCTGACGAAATCCTCACCGCCGACGGACTTGATTTCAAGATGCTGCTTCCCCTGATGCGCCAGACACTCGACAAACTGCAGGAACTCTCTCCTGTTGAAGCACAAACCGGCCCGGCCGTGCGGGGCGACTGCGCGGTGATGGACAAGCATATCCGAATGCTGGAGGACGAGCGTCTGCGGAACATCTACCGCGAAATCTCCGAGTACATCCGTGCGCGTAAAGGTTAGTGTGTTTGCCACTGCAAAATCGTGACGAACACTCATCCGAATGCAAAACATCGTTTTTATGGCAACGAATTGACTTTACAGGTTCTGTTTTTTCGTTACTATATATTAATAATAGCGTGATAGCAGTCTGTTCCGACTGCAAAACAGGTGAATGTCTTTCACATACGATTGTGTATTATTTTTTTTGAAAAGCCTGTTTGGATATTCAAAAAAAAGACTATTTTTGCACCGCTTTCCAAATGAAGGAGGGCAATTAAGTATAAATCTAAAAACCAATAGTATATGCAAAAGAAAGGTAACAAGTACGGCACTCACCGAGTGATTGAACCCAAAGGCGTTCTTCCGCAGCCCGCCAATAAGATTGACAACAATATGGACGAGATCTACGACAACGAGATTCTCATCGATGTCCAGACCTTGAATATCGACTCCGCATCTTTCACGGACATTCACAACTATGCTAAACAGCAGGCCGGCGAAGGCGCCAGCCGCGAAGCTGTGATGGAAGAAGTGAAGAAAGAAATGCTGCTGAACGTGGAACTCCAGGGCAAGCACCGCAACCGCCGCACCGGTTCTGGTGGTATGCTCCTCGGCCGTGTCGAGAAGATTGGCGACGCCCTCAAGGGCAAAATCGACCTCAAAGAGGGCGACAAGATTGCCACGCTCGTTTCCCTTTCCCTGACTCCGCTCCGCATCGACGAGATCCTTGAGATCCGCGAAGATGTCGATCAGGTGGACATCAAAGGCAAGGCCATTCTCTTCGAGAGTGGCATCTATGCTAAGATCCCGTCCGACCTTCCCGAAAAGCTTGCCCTCTCCGCACTTGACGTGGCTGGTGCTCCCGCACAGACCGCCAAGCTCTGCAAACCGGGCGACACGGTCCTCATCATCGGCGCCGGTGGCAAGTCCGGTATGCTCTGCTGCTATGAGGCTAAAAAGCGCGTCGGCGTGACTGGCAAAGTCATCGGTATGACTCACAGCCAGAAGTCCACCGAGCGTCTCCAGAAACTCGGCTTCTGCGATGTTGTGTTCGCCGGCAATGCCTCCGACCCCGTCGCTATGCTCGAGAAGATCTCTGAACTCACCGACGGCCATATGGCTGACGTCACCATCAACAACGTCAACATCCCCGATACGGAGATGACCTCCGTGCTCTGCACGAAGGATGACGGCGTCGTCTATTTCTTCTCTATGGCCACCTCCTTCACCAAGGCCGCCCTCGGTGCTGAAGGCGTGGGTAGCGATGTGACGATGATCATCGGTAACGGCTATACGAAAGGCCACGCAGAAATTACGTTGCAAGAACTTCGCGAATGCAAGGCATTGCGCGATATCTTCACGGAACTGTATGCGTAACCTATGAGATATAGTAATAATAATTTTTTTTGACGAGAAAAGCGGGGCCCCTAAACCCCGCTTTTTTGTTACTTTTGCACTCTGATTCCCAAAATGATGAAAAAGATCCTGCCCATATTGCTAATGCTCTGGATGGCAGCCTGTTCCATCTCTCTCCAGGCCCAGGAACGCCAGCTGGTCATCCTCCATACCAACGACACCCACAGCCAGATAGAACCCTTTACCTATAAGGCCGACACCAATGTGGGCGGTTTCCTCCGCCGTGAGGCCTTCATCCGCGAAACCCGCGAACAAAACCCCAACGTGCTGCTGTTCGATGCCGGCGACTTCTCCCAAGGCACCCCCTATTTCAACTTCTTCAAAGGGTATGTTGAACTGAAACTGATGAATGCAATGGGCTACGATGCCGTCACGCTCGGCAACCACGAGTTCGACAACGGCTGTCACGCTCTCGGCAAGCGCCTCCGCAAGGCCAAGTTCCCGGTTGTCTGCGCCAACTACGAGTTCTCGGACAAACTCCTGCGCAAAGTGGTCAAACCCTACGTGGTGCTGGAATGCGGCGGTCTCAAGGTCGGCGTGTTCGGCTTGCTGGCTGACCTCCAGACGCTGGTGTCCCCCAGCGTCTCTTCAGAAACTCGCTACCTCGATCCCGTCGCCCGCGCCCGCCAATGCGTGGATGCCCTGAAGCAACAGGGCTGCCAGCTCATCATCTGCCTTTCCCACCTGGGCATCGACGAGAGTATGATGAACGATTTTACCCTGGCTGAAAATGTCCCTGACATCGATATCATCATAGGTGGCCACTCCCATATCGAGATGCCCGAGCCGCGCGTCATAGGCAAAACCCGCATCTATCAAATGACCAGCAAGGGCAAATGCGTGGGCCGCATCAACCTCCAATATTAGAAAGCAAACCATAATAACCTGTAGATAAACAATATGTCAGAAAACCTGAACCTCGTCTCCGACCTCGCCCTGATTCTGATTTCAGCGGGTGTGGTGACCATCATATTCAAGCTTCTCAAACAACCCCTGGTGCTGGGCTATATCGTGGCCGGCATCCTGGTGGGCCCTCACCTCAACCTCTTCCCGACCGTCAAGGATATCGCCGATATTGAGGTCTGGTCTGAAATCGGCATCATCTTCCTGCTTTTCGGGTTGGGACTCGAATTCAGCTTCCGCAAGTTGACCTCCGTGGGCAGCAAGGCCTTTGTGACCGCTTTTCTGGGCATCGTTGCGATGATGGGCGTGGGTATGATTTTGGGTTTCCTGATGGGATGGGAGACGATGCAGAGCATATTCCTCGGCGGTATGCTGGCGATGTCGTCCACTACGATTATCATCAAGGCGTTCGACGATATGCACCTCAAGGACGAGCCCTTTGTGGATTTGACGATGGTGGTGCTCATCATCCAGGATATCGTGGCTGTGGTGATGATGGTGCTCCTCTCCACTGCCTCCGCCAGCAAGCAGTTTGCAGGAATGGAGATGGTGATGAGCATCGTCAAACTCGTCTTCTTCCTGGTGCTTTGGTTTGTGGTGGGCATTTTCGTGATTCCCACCTTCTTCCGGAAAGCCAAGAAATATATCAATGATGAAACCCTGCTGATTATCTCCATCGGACTCTGTTTCGGTATGGTGATTATTGCCAACAATGTGGGCTTTTCTTCCGCATTGGGGGCGTTTGTTATCGGCTCTATACTGTCGGAGACCATTGAAAGCGAACGTATTATTGACCTGACCAAAAGCATCAAGGATCTTTTCGGGGCCATCTTCTTTGTTTCTGTCGGTATGATGGTCGACCCGCAGGTGTTGGCGGAGTATTGGAAACTGGTGTTGTCGCTGGTGATTATCACTTTGGTGGTGAAGGCGTTGGTGCAGACCGTGGCAGCGCTGGTGGCCGGCGCCACGCTGGAGGAGTCTGTCAAGACGGGCTTCACGCTCTCCCAAGTGGGCGAGTTTGCCTTCATCATCGCCTCCGTGGGTGTGTCGCTCGGCGTGATGCCCAAGCACATCTATCCTGTGGTCATTGCAGCCTCCGTCATCACGACGTTCACCACCCCGTACTGGATAAAGGCCGCCACGCCCTTCTACAATTTCCTCGACAGGGTGATTCCTGCCGATTTCAAGGTCCAAATGGATGAATATAGCCTGCTGGGCAAGAAGACGGGAAACAAGAACTGGGGAAGCATCATCACCTATTCCCTCCCGAGAGTGATAATATTCTCTGTCCTCAGTTTCGCCACGCTGGTGTTTCTCTTCGACTACGCTTTGCCCTTCCTGAACAAGTTCGAGATTGTGCAGAAGTTGCCGCATCCGCTATATAATATCATAGGTGCCGTTATTTCGCTGCTGGTTATCACCCCCTTCCTTTTCGGGGTTACTCACAATAACCAGAAAACCCGGCAGCTTTATTCGGATATGGCACGCAAAAGCAAGGGTAATGTGATTGTGATCACTGTGTGGACCCTGTTCCGGATGGTTATTGCCGCCTTCTTCGTCTCCTCCATCCTGATCAAGTTTTTCAAATACACCAAGTGGTTGTTAGTTCTTATCACCATTGCCATCGTGCTCTTCCTGATGTTTTCGCGTTACGCCTTGCGCCGTTTTTCCTTCCTTGAGAACAATTTTATGGAGAACCTTAACGCGAAGGAATCCGACACGGAATCTTGAAATTAACAATAATTTGTTAAAACGTGATTTAACATAAATTTGTTAAGCATAAATATAAGTGGCTAATTTATAATAAAATAAATTTGTTACTGAAAGTGTCGATTTCTTAATAATTCTTAATAATATAATAAACTATTGACAAAAGTTTGTTTTGATTGTATCTTTGCCGCCGAATTTAAAATCAAACGCAATGATACATCGGATACATACTCGCGTCGCGCTCTTGCTCCTATGGGGCCTGGTGCCTCTTTGCTCCCTCAGGGCGCAGTTGCCTAACGACATCTATCAGTATAAATTGGAGCAACAAAGTTCGGAACAGGTGCTTCGGACCCTGGTGAAGGACTATGAAAGACTGAAACCCTTTTTTGAAGAGGCATACGGTCTCTATCCCTCGATTCCGAGGGGAATATTGGAGGCGGTCTCTTTCACATATTCAAGATTTAATGATTTGTCGCCTGCTGATACGTCGGAATGGGACACGGCATCTCCTCCGCCTCTTTACGGGGTGATGGGGCTCACGCGACACGGGAAGGGCGTGTTCCGTGAGAACCTGCGGAAAGTGGCCGCGCTGTCGGGAGTCTCTGAAAGTGCGCTTCTGAGTGACCGCCGTGTTTCCATTCTGGCGTACGCTCAGGCGTTCAGCAGTTTGCAGCGCGAATACGGCTCAAGCGATGACACCCTCCGCGACATTTTTCCGGTCTTGATGGAGCTCTCGGAACTGCCGCTCGGCGAGTTCACGGTACGGGATTTGTGCCTCCAGGGACTGCTCAATTGGGATATGACGCGCCATCCTGAGCTCTATCCTATGATGAGTTCGCTCTATGCCATTTGCCTTTTCCTGGCAGATTCCACATCATCCGTCTTGGGAACGCCCCTGCGGAAGGTGGATTGGAATGGCCTCTTTGGCAATAACTTGAAGTGGTTGAGGAAATCCTCCGTCACCTTGGAACAGCCCACTGACAAAGGGGTGGGGGAGGTCCGTTCGGCGGATTACCCCGATGCGATATGGCGCCCGGCAGCATCCTGCAACTACACGTCAGGCCGCACGCAAATGCCCTCCAACGTGACCATACACTATACGTCGGGCACGTATGCCGGTTCTATCGCTTGGTTCCAGAACTGCAATGCCAGAGCCTCTGCCCACTATGTGATACGCTCCATCGACGGGCAGGTGACACAAATGGTGGCGGAGGCGGACAAAGCCTGGCACGTGGGCAGCGAGAACGGCTACACCATCGGCATAGAGCACGAGGCCTATGGCAATATCTACAGCTACTTTACCACTGCTATGTACCACTCTTCTGCGGCCCTGGTGCGCGATATCTGCTCCCGTCGTCCCAATATCAATCCGTTGCGCACCTTCTACCGGGATACGCTGGATGACGGCACGGTCCTGAATGCCGGACTGCATAGTCAGGGTGGCGCTACGTCGTGCATCCATATCCGCGGTCACCAGCACTATCCGAATCAGTCGCATACGGATCCCGGGCCCTTCTGGGACTGGAACTACTACTACAAGCTGCTGAATCCCATCACCACAGCGGATTACTTTTTCGACACGTCGGGAGTCTTTGCGGATTCGGGCGGACCTTTGGCCAACTACGGCAACGATGAGCGCCGTCTGACCCTGATATGGGTGCCTGGGGCGGACAGCATCGTGCTGGATTTTACCGAATTCGATCTGGAACCGGATTATGACTTTATGTGGATTTACGAAGGGAACACGCCATACGCGCCCAAACTGGGCAGATGGAATACCCGAAGTCCGGGCAGAGTCGTGGCGCGGGGGGAGTATGTGCTGGTTGAATTCCGCTCTGATTGCGCCACCACACACGCCGGATGGCAGGCCTCTTGGCACGCCTGCTTCCCCACAACGGTCCCGGTCGATAGCCAGCCCCCTTCCACCCATATTGTCTGGGATGAGAATCAGTGGGTGACCCGCGATATCGTCCTGCATTTCCGGGATTCTGACGATGTGGCGCTCCAAAACCGTTTCTATCAAGTGATTGAAAAGGATGGAGACCGTTGGTCTGGTAATGTTTCAAAAGGATTTCTGTGTGACAATTTTGTCGGAATCCTTGACACATCGGTGTGGAATTCGGATGGTCGGTGGAGTGTTGTTTCCGATGCTCTGCAACAAACGTGTGACACATTCTCTCATACTGCAATAGCGGCAGCCTTGAACCAATCGCTCTCGGATGCGGTACTTTTCGACTTCTATCTCTCAATGGAGTCGGGAGATCAGGCTGTTTTTTTCTTCGGGGCGAATGCTTTGGATGTGAATGACGCTGGTTTTTCGGGTTATAAGCTTGTGTTTGACAAACCTGGCCATAGCGTAAGCCTGTTCAAGTCGGAGCAGGGCGCCAGTACCTTGTTGGCGTCAAACGGTGTGGTGTATTTCACTTATGGGCAGTCTTATCTGATACGGGTGGTCTGGCGCCGGTGTGATGGCGGGATTCTTGTCTTCCGGCACAACACCTTGATGCTGCAAGCCGGCTCAGGTGCCGGGGTGTCGCCTCACGCCAATGGACAATATGTGGGATTTGCCACAATTCGATCATCGGTGAGAATCGACAATGTGCGCTCCTATGTCTCCCGTGCCGATTCGGTAATGCTGACGGTGGGTGCTGGGGACTCCCGTGATGTGCACAGTCAGGCATTGGCCGGGGAGCCCGCTTGCAAAGTCAAGTCCGTGGTGTTGGATGCCTCCGGGCGTTTCTCGCCGCTGGCCGAGAAATTCTTGAAAGTGGATTATACGCCGCCATCTCCGGTTGTGGTAAGGGAGGTGCCTCGCAGAACGTGTGCGGCAGAAGGCAAGGTCTTGTTCTCTTGGAATGCCTCTTCCGATCCCCATTCCGGGATAAAGGGTTATTCCTATGCACTGGTGACGGGAGACGGACTCTACAACAGGTTGAGATGGGTGGCTCTTGGCTTGAACACCTCCTGCTGGGTTAAGATGCCACTCTTGGCGATGGCTTCCCCGAGAGTTGCGGTCAGGGTGGAGAACAATGCCGGATTGACGGTGGTAAGTGCCTCTGCAATGGGTGGCGCCGGCATTCTCAAGGAGTACGAGACACTCAATGACGGTGACAGAAACGTTGAAGTTGAGATTTTCGACTTGGCGGGACATTTGTTGCGTACGGAGAGCGTGCCGTCGGTCCAGGCGGTCTCATTGGGGGGTTTGCCTGCAGGTGTGTATGTGGTGCGTGTAAAGTCGGAAGGTAGGCCTGTGTCTGTATATAAATGTGTGAATCGTTGAAAGATTTCCCCTGTGGTCTCAGTCCCATAGGTTATTTGTTCATAATGTTTGATTCGGATAGGGGAGTGTGCGTCGCACATTCCCCTTATCCTGTTGTTAAGTAAGGGTTGATATGGTTCGATCTGGAAATAAAAAAAACGGGACAGCCATTCGGCCATCCCGTCCGTATAAACAGTTAGATAAAACAATGAATTAGTACATTCCTTGCATTCCAGGATTCATACCGCCCATCGGAGCTGCCGGGGTCTCTTCCTTGATTTCGGAGAGGACGCACTCGGTGGTCAGCAGCATACCGGCGATGGATGCGGCGTTTTCAAGAGCCACACGGGAGACCTTGGTCGGGTCGATGACACCGGCTTCGATCATATTCTGGAACTGGTCGAGGCGGGCGTTGTAGCCGAAGTCGCCTTTGCCTTTTCTGACGGCGTTGACGATGACGGAACCCTCCTTGCCGGCGTTGGAGGCGATTTGGCGAAGCGGTTCTTCCAGAGCGCGGCGCACGATGTCGATGCCGATCATCTGGTCTTCGTTCTCGCCCTTGACACCCTTCAGGCTGTTGATGGAGCGGATGTAAGCCACGCCGCCGCCAGGGATGATACCCTCTTCGATAGCAGCACGGGTGGCGTGCAAAGCGTCGTCGTAACGGTCTTTCTTCTCTTTCATCTCCACTTCGGAAGCGGCGCCCACGTAAATGACGGCCACGCCGCCAGCCAGTTTGGCCAGACGCTCTTGCAGCTTCTCACGGTCGTAGTCGGAAGTGCTTTTCTCGATTTGGGCCTTGATTTGGGCAATACGTCCGCTGATGGTCTCCTTGTCGCCCTTGCCGCTCACGATGGTGGTGTTCTCCTTGTCCACCGTGATCTTCTCGGCAGTGCCGAGCATCTCGATGGTGGCGTCTTCGAGTTTGAAGCCCTTCTCTTCGGAAATCACGGTGCCGCCGGTGAGGATGGCGATGTCTTCCAGCATCTCTTTTCTTCTGTCGCCGAAGCCCGGAGCCTTGACGGCCACGATCTTCAGGCCACCGCGGAGTCTGTTCACCACCAGGGTGGCGAGAGCCTCGCTGTCCACATCTTCAGAGATGATGAGCAAAGGACGGCCGGTTTGGACAATCTTTTCCAAAATCGGCAGGAATTCCTTCATATTGCTGATTTTCTTGTCGTAAATCAGGATGTAGGGGGACTCGTAAACGGCTTCCATCTTCTCCGTGTCGGTCACGAAGTAGGGGGAAATGTAGCCGCGGTCGAACTGCATACCTTCCACAATCTTCACGTTTGTGTCGGTGCCCTTGGCCTCTTCGATGGTGATCACACCCTCTTTCTTCACTTTCTGCATAGCTTCGGCGATGACTTTGCCCACTTCGCTGTCGTTGTTGGCGGAGATGGTGGCCACCTGCTCGATCTTATCGTGGCTGTCGTTGATTTCCACGGACTGTCCCTTGGGGTTCTCCACGATGGTGCCGACGACCTTGTCGTTGCCGCGCTTCAGTTCCATCGGGCTGGCGCCTGCGGTGACATTCTTCAAACCGGTGTTGAAAATGGCTTGTGCCAAAACGGTGGCGGTGGTGGTGCCGTCGCCAGCCTGGTCGTTGGTCTTGGAGGCAACCTCCTTCACCATCTGAGCACCCATATTCTCGATGGGTTCCTTCAATTCGATTTCCTTGGCGACCGTCACACCGTCCTTGGTGATTTGCGGCGCACCGAACTTTTTGTCGATGATGACATTACGGCCTTTCGGACCCAGTGTAACCTTCACGGCGTTGGCCAATGCGTCAACACCCTTTTTCAAACCCTCGCGGGCTTCCCAGTTGTATTTTATTTCTTTTGCCATTGTTGTAGTTGTTTTATAATTGTTATTCTTTTATTTTTTGGACCTTAGACCATAGACCGTAGACCTTTAGACGATGGATTTATGTTCTCCAGTCTTTAGTCTCTCGTCACTGTTCACTAACTAGCAAATCGCGTAGATGTCGCTCTCCTTCATAATGAGGAAGGTCTCGCCGTCCAGTTGGATTTCGGTGCCGGAATATTTGCCGTACAAGACGGTGTCTTTCACCTTGACAGTCATCGGCTCGTCTTTTTTGCCGGGTCCCACGGCCACAACGGTGCCCTTTTGGGGTTTCTCTTTTGCGGTGTCAGGGATGATGATACCGCCGGCAGTCTTTTGCTCGGCTTCGGCAGGCTTAACTAAAACTCTGTCTGCTAAGGGTTTAATGTTGCATTTCATAATCTGTGTTTTTTAGTTGTTATTATAATTATTGAATTTGCACTTTTTTGAGGCGCTATGGTTTTGCAAAATCTGTGCCAAACTGTTTATTTTCGGTTTTTGCCACAAAAGAAGGAATTGTCTGCCATTTTGTCACATTGAATGACAGGGAATGGGATGGCTGCTGCTTATTCTGTCATTAATGAAGAGTGTTATCGGCGCTATTTCTTTTTTTTGTATTTTCGCTGCCTAATTCTAAATGACCATATATGGATGATTCTCTCTGTAATCTATTGATTACCAAAGGACAATTGAAGCAAGACATCTTTGCTATCACGTTGGAGACGATGCAGTTGTTCAAAGAATGCTCTAAAAATTTCGAAGATTTCTACCGTGTCAACTATGCGGATGACCACGAGGACATTCCTGTCCGTTATGACAACAAGACCCAGTACCAGTTCCAGCTCAAGTTCGCGGGCGATGTCTTGGTGTTCCTGATGCACAGTAACATTTTTGAGTTCTCGCGCGACCACGAGGTGATGCGTTCCGCCTACATCAAGGAGGACAAGACTCGCTCCTATTGCGGTATGATACAGATATTCAACTTCCTCGGCGACTCGTTCAAGTACAACCGTATCAATGACCTCGGTTATATGATCGGCCGTATCCTGATCAACAAAGAGGGACATTATTATATTGAAGGCAAGCGCGAGTTGGCGCAGGTGCTCAATAACTTCAGCAGCAACAAAATCAACAAGGAATCCGTGCAGGAGATATTGAAATCTGCGATAACTTACACGATAAACTTCGATTTGTTGGTGCCGGATTACGAAGAAACCAAGATAATTTCGGTCAACGATATGTTGCAAATCGAGGATCAGAACCTGATTCGTACTGGTAAACGCCTGGGATTCAGGTTTGAACAAGACAAAAACGGCGAATAGTTTTTTTTCTTTCTCCGCAAAACGGAGGGAACGAAAAAAAGTGTATTTTTGCCGCGTCAAAATGACACTTGTTGGCGAGTTCGTCTAGTTGGCCTAGGACGTCAGATTTTCATTCTGAAGATCAGGAGTTCGAATCTCCTACTCGCTACAAAAAATCAACCGGACTTGCATCAAGTTCGGTTTTTTTTATCCATATTATAAACTAACAAGGGATATGATGACGGAAAAAGTGAAGAAATATGACTTGCTGCTGCGCCAGGCGCAGTCGCTGGCAGAGGGCGAGACCGATGACATCGCGCTGATGGCAAACCTGTCGGCCATCATTCACGAAGCGTTCCATTTTTGGTGGACCGGCTTTTACCGGGTGATAGGGGAGGAGCTGGTGCTGGGTCCGTTCCAGGGGCCACTGGCCTGCACGCGCATAGCCCGCGGCAGGGGAGTGTGCGGCACTACCTGGCAGGAGCGGCGTACACTCGTGGTGCCCGATGTGCATCAGTTCAAGGGCCACATCGCCTGCAGCAGCGCCTCCCAAAGCGAAATCGTGGTGCCCGTGTTCCGTAACGGCGAAATCATTGCCGTACTTGACATCGACAGCGAACATCTCAGCACTTTCGATGATGTTGACAAAGAGTGGTTGGAGAAGATAGTGGAGTGTTTCCTCTAAGGTGGCGGCTAGGTGTAGTATTCCGCTGACGCGCGGCGATGATATTGTCTTTTACAATATCATAAAGGAATCACCTCTTCACCACCCGCTTGGTGACTATCCCTTGTTTGGTGAAAACACGCAAGAAATAGACACTAGAAGCATAGGGGGATAAATCAATATCTATTTGATAGTCATTTATTTGCAATGTATTTAATTGCTTTCCGAATACATCGTACACTTCGATGCGTTCCATCACATATTGCTCGTTGCGGATTGTACACTTGCCGGTTGTGGGATTGGGGTAGATATGCAGATAGGAGCCCAATTCATACTCGGTCACGCCGACCTGCCTCTTTGAAAAGACCACGTCGTCAATGAATACTCGTCCCAAGTAGGCAGGGCAGTGATAACGGAATACCACATACCTTCCGATTCCGGGAAAGATGTCGAAAATCACAGAGTGGGATTCCCAAACGCCCCACGTTTGCAGCGTGATGGTATCCACAGGCGTAAAAGTGGTCTCATCGTAGGGGCTGCTCATAACACCCACCAACATAGTATCCCAGCCGGGAACGGAGTTGGTATCTTGGTAATACTTGAACTCTAATTGGATGCTGTCGAGGTTTATTTCTGGAGCGAGTGCGGGAGCGATGGCCCATCCGTCGCTGAAGGAATTGGAGAAGAACATCAGCGACCCGATGCCACTGTATGAGGTTTCTGACGAAATAATAGGATAATATGAGTGGGATGCGGAGGTAAAGGGACGACGCCAGCAGTCGGGGAAGGCCGTTTCACTATCAGTGCCGTAGTTGTCAAAAGTTTCAGTATAGGGTAGTTGGTCAATAACTCTGCAATCTGTTGTGATTGTCAGTGGCTCAGACCAATCTGAGTAATTAATCGTTCCGCATATAGTTCGTACGTAAATATCGTATGACTCTCCAGAAATCAGGTTAGAGAGGTTGAAAAAGGTGTCGGAAACCGATGTCGGAGTTTGTGAGTCCGGGGAGGCATTCACGTCGCAGACCACATATTCCCATTGTGAGGATGTGCTTGCTGAAGGCTCGAAATTGATGGTGGCCGATGTGGGCGAGAGGTCGTATGCAGATAATGCAGTTGGTGCGTCGCAATCGGATGCTTGATAAATCACGATGTTGTCGATCCACATCGCCATATTCGAGGAATGTGTGCCCACCTGTCGGAAGGCGATATATTTGCCGGTACCGGTCATCGCGGTGTGTCGGAAATCAACCGTAACCTCTTGCCAGATATCAGATTGAGCGATGGAGAAGACCTGCACAGACTCGAAAGTGGAGAGGTCGTTCGGGTCGCTCATCACACCCACCTCCATACAACCGGCGATGTTCTCGTGGTCGGCGGAGAGTTTGAACTGCATACGAAGCGAATGAACATCCACATCGAATGAAGGAGTGACGGCTGTGGCAGACACTGACGTGTCGGATTTGAAGAGCAGCGCCTTGCTCTCCATACCGTAATACCCGTAAGTGTTCCAATCGATTCTGGGGTAATCGGCGTATGTCACGGGGAAGTTCCAACAGTCGGGTCTTACGACCGAGGTGTTCATCCAAGCATAGTCGTCAAAGTTCTCGGTATAAGGCAGATTGCTCACAGGAGCGCAAGGCGTCTTTACCTGTGTGGCAACACTCCAGGGGCTCTCATCTCCATTGCCGCAATCGGCTTGTACATAAACATTGTAGATTGTGTTGTCTATCAGATTGCCGATGGTGATGGGATGACTTGTCGTCAGAATAGGAGTGCCTGTCGAAGGTGCAGTGCCCGAAGGAATTACCACCACACGCCAAGCCGTTTCCGTGCCGCTCGGCTGCCAATCCGCAGAAACACTGCTGTAGTTCACAGCGGTGGCTACCACATTGGTGGGTGAAGGACACGAAGGAATGTAATCCACCACCACGTTGTCCAAGCCTACAGCAGCGAGTGGATTGCCGTAATGCTCTTGCGCAAAGGCGATGTGGCGGCCAGATCCTGTGTAGGAGGCGAGACTGACAACCTTGTCGATCCACGAAGTTGGTGCAAAAGAATTCGGATAGACGGTGTCCACTGGCAGGAAGGTAGAGTAATCATCAGGATCGGTCATCACGCCCACCATCAGTGTTGAGTTAGCAGCAGACGTGATGGCTTTGAACTTGAACGACACTTGCAATGTGTTAAGTGAAATAGAGTTGTCAAATTCGGGTAAGATAGCGATTTCGTAGCCGTTGCTGGGCTGAAAGTAGAGTAAACCGGGTGCACTGTAGGATCCTATAGCGTAGATAAACGGTCTCGGGTAGATAATGTATGAAGTGCTGAGACGGCTCCAGCATCTCGGGAAAGCGGAGTTGCCGTTCATATTACCGCCAGTACCATAAGTGTCAAAGGTCTCTTCGTACGGCAGAGAAATAATCAACCCGCAGTCGGTGCGTTGGTTGGCACTGCACCACGAACTATAGCCATCGCCACAGTTCGTCCTAACATAAATGCTATAAGGAGTGTCATCGACCAAATTGTAAAAGGTGTTTGATGTACTGGTCAGCGTGACGATTTGCGTGGCGTCAATAGGTTGGCTGGCTTCCATAATGACGGCTTCCCAGCTTTGGTCATCGGCATTGGCGGGGGTAAAACTGATGCTGATACTGTTTCGGGAGATTGAATCCACAGTGAGCGCGTAAGGTGCGGCGCAAGTGCCACCGTAAATTACAATGTTATCGATTGCGCCAGGTGGATTCGTGCCTGTATAGTAATCGTTGCTCCAGAGGAAGTAGAGGCGCTGGTGCCCTGCGTGCGTGGAATCAACCGTGAATGAGTGGCTAGTCCAGTTGGTGTCGCTATCCAGTCCGGTGCCGAGTTCCTCTAATTCGGAAGGAATTGTAATTGTGTAAGTTGTATTGGCTTGAACTGCAACGGGAGTGCCGAGGAAGACACGGGTGATGTCGTTGCCGGGGTTGCCGAGCCCACGGAAGTCGAAAGCAATCTGATATTCAGAATATCCGGGGGTGAAGTAGATGTCACGATAAGCCCAAGAATTGCTCATAGAGCCGTAAACATCGTAGGAGTTGGTTGCGCCGTTGTCCTCGGACACATATAATCCGTAGTCGCCAGTTTGGTGAGCCGCCTGTCCGATATGCCACTGGTTTACATCTGCGTTCAACAATCGCCATTCGCGATTTTCGTTGGCATCTTCAAATCCGCAGAAGTAAGGCAAAGTGGCCACTTCCGCCTCGGTGGAGAAGAAGGATTCGTTACTCCAGTATCCTTCATAATTAATTGAACAAAAAGATTTTACACGCCAAACATAATTTGTGGAAGAGGTTAAGCCAGTAAGAACAAGCGTTGTATCCTGAACGGTGGTCTCCGTCCAGGTGCTGTCAGTTGTTGTCCGATAGGCAATCATATAATAGCCGTAAGAATCCAGCAGACCTTGATCGGAAGACCAAGATAGCATTACCTCAGAAGAGGAAATCACGTTCGCATTTAAATCTGATGGAGTGGTGCACTCGGAGCCTCCGATGAACAATTCGTCGATGGCCGCCGGACGACTACAATCCAAATTATAGCCATCCCTAAGGTCTTTCCAAAGGAAGTAGAGACGCTGAATACCGGCAAATGAGGCGTCTAAATCGAAATTATACTCAGTCCAATCGTAATTTCTGTGATAATAACCGCCCAATGATATAGTACCGGCCGGCTGATCTTCACCCGACGGTTCACTGGGAGCGCCAAAGAAAGCTCTCATACTGTTGTATGGAGTGCCATCGTAGGGGTACCAACTATGCACCTTGAATGAGATGTGGTAGCTCGAATAACCTGGAGTTAATAAAATGTCCCGATACGCCCAAGACCGTGACCCACTGGCAGGCGTATAGACGTTCGATACGCCTCCGTCGTTGGAAATATACAATGCGGAATCACCATCGGTGTGTACCGCCGCGCCAATATACCACTTGTTCGTGGAGGTTCCATTCTGCAACGTCCAATGCGCATTGTCATTGGCATCTTCAAAGCTGCCATAATAGGGGATGGTAGCATAGACTTGAGTCGTAGTGAACATTACCTCATCACTCCAAACGCCCTCTGTCGCGCTATCGCACAATGCCTTGACCTTTAAGATATACGTGGTCATAGGTGTCAACCCAGTCAGATAATGATGAGGTGTTGTGCAAGTGAGTTCTGTTTAAACGGTATCGGATATTTCGCGGTAAGCAATCTTGTAGGAGGCGGCTTGGTAAACGTTCGACCAACTCAAGTTTGCAGAAACATCCGCCACTGACGAAACAGCAACTTGGTAAGGCTTTCCGCAGTCCGCCGCCAAAATGGAGATGTTGTCGAAGGCCGCCGGCGGGTTAGTGCCCGAAAGCCCATTACTGCGCCACAAAATGTAGAGGCGTTGCAGTCCAGAAAAGTTCGGTCCGAGGCTAAAATTGACATTGTGCCAGGTGGAATCCAAGTAGATGACATCGCCTATTTGGGTTGCACCATTAGGGACAATAATAATTGAACTGGAAGAAGTGGTGCCTGGCGTCGTGGGCGGTCCCAAGAATACCTTCGCGTAGTCAACGGGATGGTTGTTATATAATTCGCCGAATGCTCTGCAGTCAAAGGAAATCTCATAGTCGGAGTATCTGGGATCCAGATAGATATCGCGATAAGCCCAAATCATTGAGCGGTTGAAAGAATAGGCATTTGTGGCACCATTGTTGTTGGAAACATATAGCGAATGAGTGCCGCCATTGTTCACTGCACCTCCAATGTACCACTTGTCGGTAAAGTTGCCGTTGATAAACGTCCATAGGTTGTTTTCGTTCACATCCTCAAAATCACATATATATGGTATGCGTGCAGTGTTTCTCGTAGTTTGAAACGTTGTTTCCGCCGACCAGAAACTGTGGTCGTCAGCGTTGCAGTTCCCCCGCACTTTCCAAACGTAGGTGGTCAAAGGAGTGAGGTTCCCAATGGTGGTATGCTCGTCATATACGGTAATGTATGTATATACGTTATCATACTGTCGTTTATAGGCAACGGTATAAGAATCGACACTGCCGTTAGACAATGTCCACGACAAGTTGGCGAGCGTGTCCATTACTTGCGCGCTCAGTCCGGAAGGAACTCTGGTGCAGGGAGTACCCACAATGTTGATGTTGTCGATGGCGGCTGGCGGGTTTAAAATTGAATAGCTTGTGTTCACCCAGTAAAAAAAGAGTCGTCGCAGACCTGAGTAAGAGTGGTCTAGCGTGTAGGTCTTGGTTGTCCAAGCAGGCATTCCGCTAAGCCCATCGTCCAGCATAGTGAGACCAGAAGGTATTGTGGAACCGTTAGGGGTAACGGGACTTCCGATATAAACACCTATGCAAGCGACTATATCGCTATAGATTCCACCTGCCACTCGAATGTCGAATGACAAGGAATAGACGGAATCAGAAGGATCAAAATAGATGTCACGATAAGCCCATACGTAGGAACTGTAATGGGAGTAAGTGTTCGATACACCCCCGTTGTTGGATATGTATAAGGAATAATCGCCGCCATTGTCAACTGCCTCGCCAATATACCATTTATTTGTATAGTTTCCATTCACGGTTTGCCAAGCATTGCGCTCGTTGGCATCTTCAAAGTCACAGACGTAGGGCAAAGCCGCCGGCATCCGGACGAACACATCGCTGCTCCATCCGCTTTGGTCGCTGCTGGAGCAGTTGGCGCGCACTTTGCAGAAGTAAGCGGCGGATGGAGTGAGTCCGCTAATGGTCAAGAACGTGTCGGTGGTGGAATATTCTGTGGCGGTGGTGTCGCCCGCAGAGCGTACACTTATGGTGTAGGAGGAGGGTTGAATTACGGAACCTGCGGACCAAGAAAGGGTTGCTTCATAGGCTGTTATAGCTGTAATCGTCAAATCCGATGGGGTAATGCACGGCAAATCGGAGACGGAAAGGTTATCCACCGCAGCCGGCGGCTGAGTGCCATTGGAATTGTTGTTGACCCATAGGAAGTAGATGCGCTGAATGCCAACGTGGGTGGAATCCAGCACGTAAGAGTAGTGAACCCAGTTGTTTTCGCCAAAAAGCGGTCCACCCAGCTGTATGGCGCCTGCCGGGGTAGCAGTGCCGGAAGGGACGGACGGAGGACCTGCAAATACTTTTAAGTAGTCAGCCGAATTTTGACCGATGCCTTTATAATCAAAGGATAATTGGTATGCTAATTGATTCTCGTCGAAATAGATATCTCGATAAGCCCATACGGATGAGGTTGAGGCGATTGAATAAGCATTGGTCGTACCGCTGTCGTTGGAGATGTAGAGGGCATTGTTGTCACCGTAGCCAGTGGCGTTTCCTATTACCCACTGATTCTCGTTAAAGCCGTTTGCTAGTGTCCAAAGGTTATTCTCATTCGGATTATTGAAAGAGCAGAGATAGGGTAGATGTGCCAGCCGTTGCGTCGTAGTGAAGAGCGCATCGCTACTCCATTCGCCGGTGTCCGGAGCACTACAAATAGCCCTCACACGCCAGATATAATCGGTGTTCGGAATGAGTCCTTGAATTGCGAGGAAAGTGTCCTGTGTGGTCAGTTCCGTATATGTAGAATCGCTCAAAGTCTTGTAAACTAAGATGTAAGAAGACGTGTTGCCGATGTTTCCAGGCGACCAGGAGAGCATAGCGGTAGTGTCTTGCGGGTTAGAGGTCAAGTTGTCGGGCACTCCGCAAGTCGGCACATTGATGGAGATGTTGTCGATAGCACCGGGAGGGTTGGCACCCGTATTATTGTTGCTGATCCAAAGAATGTAGAGCCGTTGCGCACCCGAATGGGTGGAATCCACAGTGAAGCTTTTGTGTGTCCATTGCTCTGACCGGTTCAGCTCCACCCCGATTTGGGTAAAGGTGATAGTGGAATTGTAATAATTGACAGGAGGAATGGCAGGGGTATCGAGAAAAAGTTTAACATAATCCTGCCCATCTTGTCCCATCCCTTTGAAGTCCAAGGAGAGCTGATATTGAGCAGGCCCCGGCTCAAAATAAATGTCCCTGTATGCCCAGACAAACGAAGTGTGTTGAAAATCGTAAGTGTTGGAGACACCATCATCTCTGGAGATATATAAAGTATTGTCGGCAACAGCTGAGGGAGTGCCTATAAACCAGCGGTTTTGGTAACCGCCATTTCGGATAATCCAATTATTATTCTCCGTAGTGTCTTCAAAATCACAGAAATAGGGGATTTGAGCAATGGCAATCGGGGTGAGGAACATCACGAAAACAGTTAATAATAAGGCTCTATTCATATTTGAGTTTTTTTTTTTCAACTTTAGGAAAGTGCAAAAATATGAAATAATCTTAATATAAGTATTCGTTTTTCCCCTTTTCTGACAGCAAAAATCAACCAGAATGAATTATGCATCCTCACTTCTTCCCCCAATTGTCCCGATCCAGGCTCCGGTAGTTGATGGCCTCGCTGAGATGGCCCAGTCCGATGTCGGGGCTGCCGTCGAGGTCGGCGATGGTGCGGGCCACTTTGAGGATGCGGTCGTAGGCGCGGGCGGAGAGGCCCAGGCGGTCCATCGCATTTCATTTCATTATGTATTATTCGGCTAATTTGATGAGCGGCTCGCCAAGTGCTTCGGATATTTGGGAAAGTGTACGCAGGGTGAAATTAGGAAATCCTGTAATCCAACGCGATACCACAGCCTCGTTTTTCCCCATCTTATATGCCAAATCACGCTGCGACATTTTTTTTTCTTTGAGGATTTTGTCGATTCGTGCGACGATACTTGCGGACAGCTGCACTTCAGCCATAATTTCTGGCGATACCTTTTCAACCTTAGTTTCAAACCACTCTTGTTTGTTTTTCATATTTCAAAAATGATATTATTTGCTCCACAAAGCTCTTTTTCATCAACGCTAATGTAGCCTCTTTCTATATTATCTTTTAATATTATCTCGAAACGTTGCAAATCCAATACATAACCGTACAATTTCGGATCCTCTTGGTAACTTCTCGTACTTTTCACACCACCATTCCCAAGTATGATAATCTGTTCCGAAATACGAAGACAGTATAATCGTAGTTTGCTGCCATTTATCGGAATCGCATGGACATTGTCGGTCATTTTCCCCTCTGGACGAAAAAATCTTTCCAACGCTCCATTATCTAGAATCGCCTGCAATGCTGCTATAATTCTTTGGTAGTCTGAATTATATTTGGCATTCAATTCAAACTCTGAAACAAACTTCTCAAATTCAGTAGTTCCGTCCTTTTCAAAGCTGATAGAGTAGAGTGTGGTTTTCTGAGACTTCGATATGATATCCAATGTGGTCTTCTTTTTCATTACGCTGCAAAAATACAAAAATATTTGATATATATGTCAAGTTTGATTGTTAATTTACTTCTTCCCCCAATTGTCCCTGTCCAGACTTCTGTAGTTGATGGCCTCGCTGAGATGGCCCAGTCCGATTTCGGGGCTGCCGTCGAGGTCGGCGATGGTGCGGGCCACCTTGAGGATGCGGTCGTAGGCGCGGGCGGAGAGGCCCAGGCGGTCCATCGCGTCCTTGAGTATCTGCTGCCCCATCTCGTCGATGATGCAGTACTGCCGCACCATCCGGCTGGTCATCTGTGCGTTGCAGAAGATGTTGTAGTGGTTGGCGAAACGCGCCTTCTGAATCTCCCGCGCCGCCACCACCCGCTTGCGGATGTCAGCGCTCTTCTCCACCGGCTTGCTGCTGGCCAGCTCCTCGTGGCTGACCGGCACCACCTCCACGTGCAGGTCGATGCGGTCCATCAAAGGGCCTGACACCTTCCCCAAATAGCTCTGCACCTCGCCCGGTTTGCAGGTGCAGGCGATGGTAGGGTGGTTGTAGTTACCGCACGGGCACGGGTTCATCGCCGCCACGAACATGAAGGAGGCGGGGAACTCCACCGAGTACTGCGAACGCGAGATAGTGACGCAACGGTCCTCCAGCGGCTGCCGCATCACCTCCAGCACCTGCCGCTTGAACTCGGGGAGCTCGTCCAGAAAGAGCACGCCGTTATGAGCAAGCGAGATTTCCCCGGGCTGCGGGTGCGTGCCGCCGCCCACCAGGGCCACGTCCGAGATGGTGTGGTGCGGGGAGCGGAAGGGCCTTACCGCAATCAGCGAGGCATACCGGCTCATCTTGCCCGCCACCGAATGGATTTTGGTGGTCTCCAGCGCTTCGTTCAAAGTGAGCGGGGGCAGTATGGAGGGCAGTCGCTTGGCCAGCATCGTCTTGCCCGAGCCCGGCGGACCGATGAGGATAAAGATGGGTATGTATTTTCCACCTTTTATAAATATCTGATTTTCTGTTGCCCTGGCTCGCCAAAGTCAGGGCTTTTTTAGTGAAAAAAAAGAGGGTGCGCGACTTTTGACACACCCTCCTACTTGTCGAATGATAGCGAAGTCTGGATCCACAACGAATTCCACAAGTACGACACCGGTTGTGTCTTCGGGGCCGGACAGAATGCGCAGATTATGTTGAATGAACCTTGGCAAAGTGTCGAGTCCACTACCTGCGCCGTACCATTTCCGACATCGAATCGGTCGTTTCGGAGCGGCTTTTGGTCGTTTCAGACCGTTTTCGTATGCGTTCGGATGGGCAACTTCCTATTTTCGCGACCTCAAAAATAGGAAAGATGAAAAAGATTAAATCGTTGATTATCACGGTAGTTATGTTCGGGCTGGTACCTTCGGTTGGCGCACAACAGGTTTTGACCTTGGAAAAATGTCACGAACTGGCCCTCGCTTCGAACAATCGTCTGAAGATCGCGCAGGAGCGTGTCGAGGAGACAGAGGCACTGAAAGGGGCTGCATTGGCGCAGTTCTTCCCAAAAGTCAGTGTGAATGGCACTTACAACTGGAACCAGAAAAACATCTCGCTGCTGAGCGATGAGCAGCAGGCCACCATCAATAACATGGGCACCACGGTGATGTCGCAGGTGACACCCGCCCTGCAGCCGGTCATCATGCAGCTGATGCAAAGCGATCCTCAGTTGGCCATGGCATTGGCGCAGAGTCTGGCCGGAATGAATATGGAAGAGACATTAAACGGTGTGGGTCAGGAAATTACGGATGCCTTTAACATCGATACGAGAAACGTCTTCGCGGGAGCGGTCACGGTGTCCGAACCCGTCTATTTGGGCGGCAAAGTCCGTGCGATGTACAAAACTGCGAAACTCACCAACCAGGCGGCGGTTTTGCAGGCCGACCAAGCGCAGGAGAATCTGCTGGTTCAGGTCGATGAAGCTTATTGGCGCGTGATTTCGCTGCAACACAAAGTGCTCCTTGCCCGTCAATATTGCAATCTTTTGGATACTTTGAACCAAAACGTGGAAGCGATGGTGGACGAAGGTGTGGCCACTCAGAGCGATCTGACTCAGGTGCGTGTGAAGCTCAACGAAGCCCAGATGAGCCTTACCAAAGCTGAAAACGGGCTGGCACTGTCGAAAATGGTGCTGTATCAACTTTGCGGACTGAACCTGACCGGCGATTACGAGATTGCCGAAGAGACGGACATGAGAACTTTTTCGTCTGCGCAGACACTCGACATGCAGAATGTTTGGGATAACCGCAAAGAGATTAAACTGCTGGAAATCGGCGACCAGATGGCCAAGACAAATGTGAAGATGGCCACCTCCGGTCTGCTGCCGAATGTGGCGGTGACGGGGTCCTATTTGGTGAGTAATCCCAACGTTTTCAACGGTTTCCAGAATAAGTTTGCCGGAATGTTCACGGCCGGTGTGGTCGTCAATATCCCTATCTGCCATGCGGAGGATTTCCTCATGGTGAAGGCGGCCAAGCATAAACGCAACGAGGTACAGTATGAGTTAGAGGAAGCGAAAAATGTTATCGAGCTGCAAGTGAACAAGTTGAACTACGAGTTGGAGGTGGCGAACAAGAAACTTGTGCAAGCGCAAAGCAACCTGATGAATGCGGAGGAGAACCTTCGTCTGGCAAATGAATCTTTCGAGGCGGGCGTCATCAGCAGCAGCGATTTGATGGCGGCACAAACGGCTTGGATGTCTGCGAAATCGGAGGTGGTGGATGCGGAAATTGAAATCCGCATGGCCCATCTGTATCTTCAAAAAGCTCTTGGGAAGTAGTTTAGTAATTAGTGAACAGTAATCAGTGATCAGTGAATAGTGAATAGTAAATAGTGAAATACATATTCCTTAAACAGTCCCGTCATGGACAAGAGCTTGGTAGAGAAGTGATAAATCAAATTAATATCAGATTGTGAAAATATAAAAACAAACAATATGGAAAAATCAAAGAGAAATTTATGGATGGGAATTGGCGTGGTGATCGCCGTGGTGGTCATCGTCGCCTTGATTGGAATTGTGGCCTTGCGTCCCGAGCCGGAGGTGCTGATGGGCGAGGTGGTGGCCAACGAGTACCGTGTCGCGAACAAGGTGCCCGGCCGTTTGGACACTCTTTACGTGCAGGAGTCGTCGCAGGTGCGTGCCGGTGACACCCTGGCCTTCATCAGCAGTCCCGAGGTGGATGCCAAGCTCACGCAGGCGAAGGCCGCACGCACCGCCGCGTCCGCGCAGAGCAGCAAGGCCAACAGCGGCGCCCGTCAGCAGCAGATCGCCTCCGCCTACGAGATGTGGCAGAAGGCGCAGGCTGGCGTCGATATTGCCAAGAAGTCCTACGACCGCGTGCAGGCTTTATTCGACAAAAAGGTGGTTTCTGCGCAGAAACGCGATGAGGCCGAGGCGCAGTATAAGGCTGCCGTGGCCACCGCGAACGCCGCGAAACAGCAGTACGACCTTGCCTTGGAAGGCGCGCAAACCCAGGATAAACTGGCGGCGCAGGCACTCGTGGCGCAGGCCAGCGGCGCGGTCTCCGAGGTGGAATCCTACATTAACGACCGTTTTCTCATCGCGCCTCGCGATGGCGAAGTGATGGAAATCTACCCTAAACGCTCCGAATTTGTGGGGACAGGCTCACCCGTGATGTCCATTGTGGACATGAACGATGTCTGGTTCACGTTCAGCGTGCGCGAAGACCTGCTCAAAGATCTGAAGGTGGGCAGCGAGGTGGAAGTGCAGATTCCCGCGTTGGGCGAGCAGACCTACAAGGCGAAAGTCACCTACCTCCGTGCCATGGCCTCCTACGCCACCTGGCGAGCCACCAAAACCAACGGTCAGTATGACGTGAAGAGCTTCGATGTCAAGATAGTGCCGCAGGAGAAGATTCCCGACATGCGCCCTGGCATGACGGTCATCATCAAACGATAACCCTAAAACTGGCATTTGTATCATGAAACATCTGTGGAATTGTTTCTGTAGGGAGTTGGGACTGATCAAGGAGAGTCCGCGTTACCTGATTCTGCTGACGGCCGACATCCTCTTCAGTTACGTTTTCTTCCTGACGTTCATGCACGAGGGACAGCCTGAGAATCTGCCGATTGCGGTGGTGGATCAGGACGGCAGCTACCTTTCGCGCCGGCTGTGCCACGAGATTGACGCAACCCAAGGTGTGGATGTTGTGGCGGTCTATAACAGTCACAGCGAAGCGCGTGAGGCCATGCAGCGGCAGGAAATCTTTGCATTTCTGGAGATTCCCGCCGGCACCTATTCGGAAGTGCTCGACTTCAAGACCCCGCACCTCGCGCTCTATTCCAACAACGCTTACCTGTTGGCAGGATCGCTGAGTTACAAGACGTTAAGCACCATCGGAAAACTTACTTCCGCAGCGGTGCAACGCGAGGTGATGCGGAAAAAGGGCTATTCCGAAGACCAGATTATGGGGATGATCCAGCCCATCGAAATAGACGCGCACCTGATCAGCAACCCTTGGGGAAGCTATCTGCCATACGTGCTCACCACCATGCTTCCCGGCATTATCGGGGTGATGGCGCTGCTGCTCACGGTCTATTTGGTGACCAACGAATATAAGCTGAAAACCGAGAAAATCTGGCTTTCAACCGCAGGCGGCGACATGTTTAAAGCACTGATCGGTAAACTGTTACCCTACACTTGCTGGTTCACGCTGTTAGGCATTGTCGGCAACATTGTGATGTTCGGATTCAGCCATTTCGTATGCTTAGGTAGTTTCTTCGCCCTTTCGGTGGCAATGTTGCTGTTCGTGATGGCCATGCAGTCGATGGGCGTGCTTCTCGCCGGACTGATTCCCGACCAGCACCTTGCGGTCAGTATCGCTGCCATCTACGGAATGCTATCCTTCTCAATGTCAGGGTTTTCCTATCCTGTGGTCAGTATGCCGCCCGCTTTGCAGGCCTTCAGCTACATCTTCCCTCTGCGCCACTATTACTTGACCTACGCGGACGTGGCAATGTTTGGCGCGACCTTTACGCAGTATTGGTCTCATCTTTGCTGGCTGCTCTGTTTTTTGATTGCGGGTTGCATCGGAGGATTGCTGCTAAACCAATTGGCCAAGAACGATTCGAATAGGGCGGTTGTAGAGTGTTAAATATTGATAAACAGTAGATTATGAAAAATTTTTGGCATAATATAGCAGCGGGACTGAAAGATATTTACGATGTCTTCACGCTGGAATTGTACCGCATTTTCACCGATGGGGGAGTGATGCTGATATTCTTCGTGGCTTCGTTGATTTATCCTCTGATTTTCGGGGCGATTTACAAGCACGAATGTATCCGAAATCTTCCGGTGGCGGTGGTTGATGATTCGCAAAGTGCTTCGAGTCAACGTTTTATCCATAAGTTGGATGCCACGCCGGAGGTTAACGTTGATTTCCAGTGCAACACCTTGGCGGAGGCGGAATCGCTGATGAGGCAGCGCAAAGTCAACGGCATCGTCTATTTCCCGAACGATTACAGCGACCGTTTGGCGAAGGGCGAGACGGCGCGGTTGTGCCTCTTCTGCGACATGAGCAGTTTCCTCTACTACCGAAGCGTCTTTGCCGGTGCCAGCAGCGTGATGCTGGACGAGATGAAGCATATCGAACTCGAACGCTACGCGATGGCTGGCGTGACGGGACAGGATGCCGAAACGGCCATTACGCCAGTGCCTTACGAGGACGTGAAACTCTTCTCGCCGGCGGGCGGATTCACCAGTTTCCTGGTCCCGGCGCTCTTGGCGTTGGTCATCCACCAAACGCTGTTCCTCGGCATCGGCATCCTTTCGGGTACCGCTCGCGAGGAGGGACAGACCGTCGCCATCGTGCCCGAGCGACTGCGCAATCGGAGTGTCTATCGGGTGGTCATGGGTCGCTCGTTAGCCTACATGATGATCTACATCCCGCTGGTAGCCATTGACTTGGTGCTGCTCCCGCGAGTCTTCGGACTGCCCCACATCGGCCGTCTCGGTGACCTCTGCCTCTTCTTCCTGCCGTTCTTGTTGGCGACCATATCTTTCAGCATGACAGTGGGTTCGTTCGTCCGTCAGCGCGACACCGGCATCCTCGTCTGCATCTTCTTCAGCGTGGTGCTGCTGTTCCTGTCGGGTGTGGTGTGGCCTCGCTCCAACATGCCGCTGTTTTGGAAATACTTCTCCTACCTGTTCCCCTCCACGCATGGCATCCAGGGCTTCGTCCGTATCAACTCCATGGGCGCCCATCTCAAGCAGGTTCAGTTTGAGTATCAGATGCTTTGGGTGCAGTCGGGACTCTATTTCCTGACAACCTGTCTGCTCTATAGGGTGAAATTTTTCAAATACGAAGATGGGGCTGTGTGTATTTGAATTTTATGTTAATTTGCAGCTTGATTGAGGGAATATGGTTGCCAATACGAAAAACAGAAGACTTTCAGGGTTTAGGCTGAAGCCGTTGCACGTGATCAACTCCTTCACAGTGCGGAATGCCCTGTGGCTCTCGCTGCCAGCCGGAATCATTCTCACCGGAATCATGACCTTGGGGCATCTTGACACCGCCACTTGGACGATTGCTTCCAGTTATCATCCGGCCTTGAGTCTGGCACTGAACTGCGGACTCTTCTTCGTCCTTTTCCTATTTGTTTTCAGCATTGTGAAGAGCAAACTGCCCGTGGCGTGGCGTTTCGTGCTGGCCACGGCTGGTTCATTGCTCATCGCCGCCGTTTTCTCGCTGCTCTCTATCGGATTGCAACGCCTTATTTACGAGGGATTTATGATAGACAAGGCCTATAGCGGCAACATGATCAAGGACGGGTTGATTGTCATTACGACCATTATGATTACGTTACTGATTTTTAACTTGAATCACCACCATCAGATGATATTGGAAAATGAGCGATTGCAGTCGGAGAACTTGTTGGTGCGGTATGAAACCCTTGAAAGTCAGTTAGATCCACACTTTCTGTTTAACTCGCTGAACACCTTGAGCGGACTGATTGGCACCGATGACGACAAGGCGCAGCAGTACTTGCAGCAGTTGGCCTCCACCTACCGTTACACTATCCAGCAGAACAAGCTGGTACCGATCGAGGAGGAACTTCGCTTTGCGGATGCCTATCTTTACATGATGAATATCCGCTACGACAATAATTTGAGAGTGGTGCGCCGGTTGGAAGGAGTGGAGGGCTATGTGGTGCCCATCAGTGTGCAGCAGTTGATTGAGAATGCGCTGAAACACAATGTGGTGAGCGACAAGCATCCGTTGGAAATCCGACTGGAGGCGACCGGCAACAGCACGTTGCGGGTGAGTAATCTCGTCTGTCCCAAGGAAGCCACCGAATCGGAAGGTGTGGGGCTTTCGAATTTGGACAAACGGTATGAGTTAATTGCCGGTGAGCATATCTCCATGCACAGCGACAACGAGATGTTCTTGGTGGAGATCCCGCTGATACCCAGACAGAAAGCGATGGAGATACTGAATAAGATGAAAGAATAGGTGAATGCTATGAAAAAAGTTGTCATTGTTGAGGATGAGGCGATTGCGGCCCAGCGATTGTCCAAGATGCTTACGGAGGAGAACCCTGGCCTGCAAGTAGTGCAAGTGCTTCAAACCGTGGAAGATACGGTGGAGTGGTTTCAAACGAATCCCTCTCCTGATTTGGTGTTCATGGACATCCATCTCGCGGACGGGCTCGCTTTCCGCATCTTCGACAAAATCACCATCGAATGTCCGATCATCTTCACCACTGCATACGACCAGTATGCGTTGCAGGCTTTCCAGGTGAACAGCATCGACTATTTGCTGAAGCCCATCAATCGAGAGGATTTGCAGCGGGCTTTAACTAAATTCGGAAAAATCGACGGTAAAACCTCAACTCAAGTGGAAAACAGTCAGCTTTCCGCTCTGATGGAGATGTTCAACCGACAGACACGGCAGTACCAATCCTACTTCTTGATTCCGGTAAAAGACAAGCTGGTTCCCTTGGCCATTGCTGAAGTAGCCTGTTTCTATTTGGAGGAGAAGGTGTCGCGGGCCATTACGTTCGACGGCCGGACGGTGGTGATGGGAAAACCGTTGGATGTCATTGAGGAGCAGTTGGATCCGCATCTCTTTTTCCGTGCCAACCGGCAATACGTGGTGGCGCACAAGGCCGTTGAAAGCATCTCCGTCTGGTTCGGTGGGAAGTTGCATCTTTCCCTTACGGTAAACGTGCCCGAGCGCATTCTCATCAGCAAGGCCCGCGTTCCCGAATTCAAAGAATGGTACACGTTATAAAAAAAGTACGGCAGAATCTCTACCGTACCTTAGTTCTGATCACTGATCACTATTTCCTGTGTCTTTTCTTTCTCGCCAACTCGTTCGGCTCCAACGCCATCAGTTCGCCGTGAAGCAGGGAGGCAACACCTTCTTTTTTTGTCTATTTGGAGAGGATAAAGACAAAGGTGGAAAATCCATACCCATCTTTATCACATTGTGGCCACCCGCCGCCGCTATCTCCATCGCCCGCTTGATGTTCTCCTGTCCCTTCACGTCGCTGAAATCGTGCTCGTAGTTGTTAAGACTGCGCCGGAACTCGTTCTCGATGTTCACGGTGGTGGGTGTGATGGGGACGCTGCCGTCGAAGAAGTCGATGACCTGCTTGATGTTCTTCACCCC
>JAEEGG010002704.1_pt1 | contig 45374 bp, 44 predicted proteins | sample 9134161 | NCBI WGS metagenome assembly JAEEGG01 (sample SAMN16246543, study PRJNA631951) | gut metagenome | biome: gut microbiome; feature: rumen; material: CR-attached | host: Bos | place: Iran: Karaj | collected 2018-10 | reverse complement strand
GGTTGAAGAATGATGCCCTGTGCCTGCGTGCCAGCATCAGCGATGTGTTCCAGCGTAGCGTACAGGATATGGCTCATGATTGTGGTTTCTTCTACACTGTGCAGAAAACACGAAGCCGTAGCCACCGTCTGGACATCTCTATCCGTTACACCTTCAATGCCCAGAAGAGCAAGTATAAGGGAACAGGCGCAGGTAAAGCCGAGCAGCAGCGAATGGGCAGTAATTAATGTCCATTTATCAAAAAACCATATAGAATATCCCAGATATTTGGCAGTCTCGGCAATTATGTGTAATTTTGCAAACAAGTTTGCGAGAAACATATAAATATATGATGAAAATTAGACCATTCAAAGTCAACGATGCCTCGACGATTCTGAGCTGGTGTAAAGATAAGCATGCTTTCCGGCTTTGGAGTGCCGACAGGTATAAAGAATTCCCTGCTCAGCCAGAGGAAATGATGGAACAATACGAGGGCAATCATATGTATCCGCTCACAGCTATTGCTGATGATGAGATAGTCGGGCATATTCTATTGAGATTCCCATCAGAGGATAAAAGTCTTATTCGCTTCGGCTTCGTCATCGTGGATGATTCGAAACGCGGCAAGGGCTATGGCAAGCAACTGCTGCACCTCGCCATTGATTATGCACAGCGGGAATTGGGTGCTCAGAAGATTACCCTTGGTGTGTTTTGCGACAACCACTCCGCCGTCGAATGCTACAAGTCTGTCGGTTTCCGCATCACAGGCGAAGATGCCTATTCGATTGATGGGGAAGAATGGAAAGGTTTTGAAATGGAAATGGAATTGAAAAAGAAATGAATATACTAATCATAAACGGAAGTCCGCGAAAGAAAGGACTGATTTCGCAGATGCTCGGCATCATGCGGGAGGAGGCAGAGAAACATGGTGATACGGTGGAGATGGTCTATACCAACGACCTGACCGTGAAGCCTTGCACGGGCTGTATGGCCTGCCGCACAAAGGGGAAATGCGTACTTGCAGAGGACGATTCGCAGCGGGTGCTGAAGATGATGCAGCAAGCTGATGCCATCATCATGGGTGCGCCCTGCTACTGGGGCAACATCCCTGGACAGATGAAACTGATGTTCGATCGTCAAGTCTATGGCATGATGCGCGACACACCACGATTCCCTGAGCCGCTGATGAAAGGCAAGAAGTGCATCCTTATCAGCACCTGCACTACGCCCTGGCCCTGGAACATTCTGTTCAAACAATCGCGAGGCGCCATCCGTGCCATGAGAGAGATTGCCCGCTATGCAGGTTTCAAAATAGTGAAGACTATTGAGCTTGGTGGCACAGCAATGCATCCGGAACTGACAGAGAAAGACAAACAGAAGTGTCATAAAGCATTTGAAAGACTGTATATATAAACGACCAACCATTCGTCACAAAAATAACGCTCGGCGTGCAGCGCGACTTCAACCTCCGCCGTCTGGGACAACTGACCCTCGATGTGCGTTGCGTTGACATCTTTAACACCAACAAAACCGATGCCACCATCTACGGCATCCGCGAACTGACGGTTCACAACCCCGCCCGTCGCACTTTCCTGACAATCTCACCTGGAAGTTCAACGAGGCTCATTCAAAATATCGCGGAAGTGGCGCCGGAGAGAAGCAGAAAGCGCGTATGTGATGTCGTTTGTCACAGAATGATGCAAATTATCCCAGATATTTGGTAATTCCTGCAACAATTTGTAACTTTGCGGTCGATAAGATAAATATAAAAATTGATGAGTAAGAAACGGCTTTTATATTTGGACAATCTGAAAGTGTGCCTGACGGTGCTGGTGATATTTCACCACGCTGGTCAGGCATACGGCGATGGGGGTGACTGGGCTTACCATCCTAGCAATCCTGCCGAGTTTATGCCTTGGATATGGCACTTCTTCTCTGTCAATGCGGCCTTCTTCATGGGGCTGTTCTTCCTGATTTCAGGTTACTTTGTGCCCACGAGTTTAGACAAGCAGGGAGCAAAGGTGTTCGTGCAGAAGAAACTGATGCGACTGGGTATTCCGCTTTTGCTGATGGGTGGACTGATATCTGTTTTGTCAGGCAAGCCGGAGATTGGGCACATGTGGTATATCGAGAGTCTGCTGGTGTTCTGTCTGATTTACGCCTTGATACGACAGATATGCAAACCAATCAATGGCGAGTACTCATCGAGACCCACCATCATCGGCCTACTGATATTTGGCAGCGTGATGGGTATTGGCAGTTATCTGATCCGTCAGATCAGTCCACAGGATCATTGGATCTGGCCCTTTGGCATCATCCCGTTGCCGATGGAGCCCGCCCACTATCTGCAATACGTCATGATGTTCATCATCGGCATTCTGGTACGAAGATTTGCCTGGCTCGAAAAGATGGGTAACACAACGGGAATCATTTCGTTAACGATTGGCTGCCTTTTGGCACTGGGCATCTATCTTCGTGATGGCGGGGCATGGAACGCTTTCGTTACTGAGTGGTTCGGCATCTACGAATCGCTTCTGTGTGTCTTCATCTGCTTTGGACTGCTCTGGCTGTTCCGCGAATGTGGAAACTGGGACAGTCATTTTTGGAAGTGGTGTGCCAGCCAGTCATATGGCGCCTACATCTTCCATCTGTTGCTGATGATAGTTCTGCAACATGCCACCGACGGCATCTGGATGGGAGCCTTCGGTAAGTTCATGTTTATCGGCATCGTTACCACCATCTGTTCGTTTATGCTCACTTGGTTGGTAAGGATGATTCCAGGAGCAAAGAAAGTATTATAATTGAATAATGAACGATGTATAAAACCCGCAATTTACCCAACACCCGAATCGATGTGGCCGATGCACTGAGAGGTATCGCTGTGGCCGGCATCATCCTGTATCACTCCGTAGAGCACTTCAACATCTTCACCCAAGAGCCGATAACCTATTCGCTGGCGAGCGACCAGACAGTAGCTGACGTGCTGGCTTGGTTGCTCTCAGGCAAGATGTACGGCATCTTCGCCATGCTCTTCGGATTGAGTTTCTTCATCATGAACGACAACCAGCAGCAGAAGGGCAAGAATTTCTCCTTACGCTTTGCATGGCGGATGTGCCTGTTGTTTATGTTTGGCATCATCAACGTGGCTTTCTACGATGGTGACATCCTGATGCTCTATGCGTGCTACGGTCTGCTACTCATCCCCATCAGCTATCTACCATCGAAGTGGGTGTGGTGCATCATCGCCTTGCTGGCTATCCAGCCTGTTGAGCTTTACTGTCTGCTGACGGGTTACGAGATCGACCATACCAGGTTTTATGAGGTCTCTGGCATCATCAACAGCGCACACGAGCACGCTACGTTCTGGGAGAACACCCTCACCAACCTGCGATATGGCTTTGAGGTGAATCTGAGATTTAATGTTTTCAGCGGACGACTCACGCAGCTGCTCTGCCTCTTTATCCTCGGCATGCAGTTAGGCCGCCAGCGACTTTTCTATAATGAGGGACGTAATCTGAAGATATGGCATCGCATCCTCATCTGCTCAGCCATCGTTGTCATCGCGTTGAGTTTTGTGGGTTTCGGTTCATTAGAATCTTGGCTTAAGCCTATCTACAATTTCATCATCCTGCTGATGATCGTCTCGGCAATTGTCTCTGCCTGGTATGCTTTCGAGGGCGTTCGCCGCGTACTCCATCATCTCTGCATCTTTGGTCGCATGAGTCTCACCAACTACCTGCTGCAGTCCATCATCGGCTGCGCCATCTTCTGCGGCTATGGCTTGGCCTGCTATCACCATTTAGGCATCACCTACGCCGTGATGATTGGATGCGGAATGGTCATCTGCCAGTATCTTTTCGCACGTTATTGGTTTAGCAGCCATCCTCGCGGACCGTTAGAGGGTCTGTGGAGAAAACTGACATGGATTTAATTTCTAACATTAAAAATATGAACAAGACTGTATTGATAACAGGAGCAACAAGCGGGATAGGACTCGCCTGTGCAAGAAAGTTCGCCGAAAATGGCGACAGGCTGATTCTGACGGGAAGAAACGAACAACGCCTGAACGAAATCAGAAAGGAACTGACGGAAAAAGGTGCGGACGTGTTGACATTGGCTTTCGACGTGAGAGACCGTGAGAAAGCAGCGAACTACATCCAGGAATTGCCTACCGATTGGCAAGTAATTGACGTGCTGGTGAACAATGCCGGGCTGGCGCTAGGTCTGGAACCCGAGTATGAGGGCAATCCCGACGACTGGGAGACAATGATCGACACGAACATCAAGGGTCTGCTCACGATGACACGCCTCATCGTTCCAGGTATGGTAGAGCGTAATCGCGGGCACATCATCAACATCGGCTCTGTGGCTGGTGATGCCGCCTACGCCGGCGGAAACGTCTATTGCGCCACTAAGGCTGCCGTTAAAACACTCTCTGATGGTCTGCGCATCGATGTAGCCAATACCGCCATCCGTGTGACCAACCTGAAGCCTGGACTTGTGGAAACCAACTTCAGCAACGTTCGCTTCCACGGTGACAACGATCGTGCTGCCAATGTCTATAAAGGTATCAAACCCCTGACGGGCGATGACATTGCCGATGTGGCTGTCTTTGCTGCCAATGCCCCTGAGCACGTACAGATTGCCGAAGTGCTGATACTGGCTACCCATCAGGCCAGTGGCAGCGTAATCGTCAGAACAATATGATCATGGTTAGAACTCTTATCACAATCGCACTGACACTGCTCTCATCGACGGCGAGCGCTCAAGGTTTCAAGAATCCTGTGCTGCCATGGAGCTCAGCTCCTTTCTCCGATACGACGATGGAGAGTTTTTCGTTTTTCAGTTCTACCATAAATACAATCCTTAATCTGCACTTAATTATTTCGTTTCGATATTAATCTTGGGTACGCGACCGTCTTTCATACGCTGAAACTCGCGGAAGGCGGTAGTGCGACGGAAACCGTTACCACCAGAGGGAATACCGTCGTGATAGAAGAGGTATGACTTGCCCTTGAAGTCGATGGTGCCGCCGTGGATGGTAAAAGAGCCCGGCGACTCGTCGGTGATACGACCCTCATAATGCCACGGGCCATGGATGCTCTTGGCCGTCGAGTAGGCCCAGTGCTCAGGTACGCCACCTGCTGCATACTCCAAGAAGTAAGTATCGCCAATCTTATAAATCCACGGAGCTTCCTCAAAGCCGGTCTTCATCACCTTCTTGTGGAGCTGGTAGTCCATCTTCATACATTTGGGTCCGAACTGTGCCTCGTCGTCCAGCATGGCACGCATATCGCAGATGCCGTTGTTGGCAAAGCTGGTGTCAATACTAACCATATCTTCGTTTAACTTGGCATACCAACAACCGTTATTGCCCCAGAAGAGCCAGGCTTGTCCGTCGTCGTCGATAAACACCGTGGGGTCGATGAAGCCCCAGTCACCAGGGATGAGCGGCTTTCCGATAGGGTCAGCCCAAGGCCCTTCCGGCCGGTCGGCTACAGCTACGCCGATGCCGTGGAGATGCTTGGTGGTGTCCTCTGCGGCCACGTACCAATACCACTTGCCGTTGCGCTCGATGGCCTGCGAGGCCCAGGCATTGTCGCCCTGCTTGGCCCACTTGAAGTTGGCTGTAGTCAATACGATACCATGATCCGTCCAGTGCTCCATGTCAGTAGTGGAAAACACCTGCCAGTCAGGCATGCGGAAGTAAGTTGCCGTGTCTAGATCATGTCCTGTGAACACATAGAGACGGTCTCCCGATACCACAGGAGCCGGATCGGGGTTGTACAGACGATTATTCACGCGTTTTTGTGCTTGCAATGTGATGGTCAACAACAGCGTAATGGCTGCAAAGATGATTCTTTTCATCATAGTTCTACGGTTTATTATTTGGGTGCAAATATACAAATAAAAGTTTAAAATCCATCATTTATACATCAAATGTGGAAAAATATATGTAATTTTGCACTCGCAAAAACTGTGGCTGCATGAAACAGCATGAACAAGATTACTCACGCTCATGGCAAACCAATCTCTAAAACGACAGCTGAAAGTGCTTAGTGTACCGGTGTTTATCGAAATAGCACTGGTCATGCTACTAGGTGCCGTTGATACAGTGATGCTAAGCCGTTACAGCGATAACAGTGTAGCAGCTGTAGGACTTGATAACCAACTTATATCGCTCGTTTTCCTGGTCTATCAGTTCTTCTCGATGGGAGCAGCCATCCTTTGTGCGCAATATATTGGAGCAGGACTGAGAAAACGACTGGTGCAGGTAGTAGGCATGGCACTGGTGGTAAACCTGATGCTGGGACTCACCGTGAGCGCTCTCCTCTTTCTCTATGCCGAACAACTGCTGCGGCTGATGGGGCTGCGCCCAGAACTGATGAACGACGGACTGATATACCTGCGATTAACCGGTGCTCTATCGTTCTTTCAGGCCTTGTCGCTCACATTCTCAGCCTCGTTGCGCAGTGCTGATAAAGTCGTATATCCAATGATGGTCACGGGTATCGTAAACGTCCTGAACATTATAGGAAACTACGCGCTCATCTTCGGTCATTGGGGGTTCCCGCAGATGGGAGTTGAAGGTGCCGCCATATCTACTGCAACGTGCCGAGCCGTATCTATGGTTTTATTGGCTGCTATCCATTTCAGGGTTCATATCCCCCAATTCCCGCTTAGCTATTTCCACCCCATGCCCTGGCAGGAGCTGCGTAATCTGATGAAAATCGGTATTCCAGCCATGAGCGAGAACATCAGCTACAGTCTCTCACAGGTAGCCATCACCTACTTTATTAATAAGATCAGTAACGAAGCGCTGGCCACACGTACTTATTGCTACAACATGATTATGTTCGTATATCTGTTCTGTGTCAGCATCACCCAAGGTGGCGATATTCTTGTGGGACACCTTGTTGGGCAACAACGGCATCAGGCAGCATTCGTATTGGGCAACTATTTTTTCCGTTGGGCGATGATCATCACACTCACTGGCTCTGCCCTCCTCGCAATTACAGGGCGGAGCATTCTTAGTGCCTTCACCGACAATCAGGAAATTATATCCATGGGTATATGGATTCTCGTCATCGACTGGTTCTTAGAGATAGGCCGAACTTCAAATATCTTTGCCGGTAGCACACTACGTGCCACTGGTGACACCATCTATCCATTCGTAATAGGTGTCATCTTTCAATGGAGCATCGCTGTGGGCCTTAGTTACGTCATTGGTATTCCTTTAGGCTATGGCCTGGTAGGAATGTGGGTAGGCTTTGCTATCGATGAGAATATCCGTGGCATTATTCTGATGCGACGTTGGAGGTCAGGCAAATGGAGAACTAAGGGATTTGTACACAAACAATAGCGGAGTTTTTTCGACTTTGTGACCGAATTGTGAAAACTATTATGTACCTTTGCAGCCGTGATTATGATTAGGAGAAAAATATCAGCTTACGTTTTGTTGGCAGTATTCCTGCCGATACTGGTATTCTCGTCAATCCATATTCACGCGACTCCAGAGACAACTGAAGTGGAATGTAGCGGTTGTGTGCATCATAACTGTCACGGTCACTTGACGGCTACGGCACCATGGGCGCACGATTGTGTGCTGTGTCAGTTCCTCACGCTTTCTATGTTGACAGCCGCTGTGGTTGCTGTCACTGTATATTTTCATGTATATCAGCAACATCACGCCCAGCCTTCGTGTGGCTATCATGCTACCAGCTGTGGCATCATCGTTACGCGTGGTCCTCCTTCAGTATGATTTCTGAAGGAGGCTTTAACACTACATATTATATACAATTATTCAATCACAGAATGAAAACAAGATATATCATTCTGCCTTTGCTGTGTATATGCATGGCAACGGCAGCACAGGATAAGACAATGGTGAGTGACAACCGTCAAAAACATCATCATGCGGAGGATTCGACTGATGTCTTCTTTCGCCACCTACAACTGAATGAACTGACGGTAACTGGTGTGACTGGCGATACAAAACTGAAACATGCCACAACTCCCGTTAGCATCGTAACGCCTCAGATGTTGCGGGCTACGGCATCTACTAACATCATCGATGCTATCGCCCATCAGCCAGGTGTCAGTCAACTGACCACGGGCAGCAGCATCTCGAAACCGATTATCCGCGGACTGGGCTATAACCGCGTAGTGGTCATGAGTGAAGGTGTGCGCCAGGAAGGACAACAATGGGGCGACGAGCACGGCGTAGAGGTTGATGGCAGTAGCGTGAACAGTGTCGAGATACTGAAAGGTCCTGCCTCGTTGATGTACGGCTCTGACGCAATGGCGGGTGTAGTTATTCTGCATGCTCAGCCCACACTGGCTGAGGGTGAGATGAGAGCTCATGTCAGTTCGGAATATCAGACCAACAACGGACTCTTCCATTACTCGCTACAGATGGCTGGCAATCAGAAGGGCTTTGTGTGGGATGCCCGCTATAGCGACAAGATGGCACATGCGTATAAGAATAAGTACGACGGCTACGTGCCTGGCTCGCAATTCCGTGAACGGGCCGGACGACTGATGCTTGGATTAAATCAATCTTGGGGACACTCGCGACTCACGTGGACGGCTTATCACCTGACTCCAAGCATCATAGAGGGAGAGCGTGACCCCGAGACTGGTGAACTGGAACATGAAGAGGGATGGACGGGATGTCAATACTCCAAGTTACTACCCTTCCAACAGGTGAAGCACTACAAACTGGTATGGGACAACTCACTGAATCTCTCGTCAGGTTACCTCAAGGCTATCATCGGCTACCAGCAGAACCGACGTCAGGAGTTTGAAGAGAGTGCTGATGAATACGAATTGTATTTCAAACTGCACACCCTGACCTACGATCTGCGTTACATTACCAATGAGTGGAATGGCTGGAAACTTTCTACAGGCATCGGCGGTATGTACCAAAAGTCGGGCAATGAGGGCGAGGAATATTTGATTCCTGACTATCGTCTCTTCGACTTCGGTATCTATGCCACCGCCACGAAAAGCCTTGGCGAACGCTGGACGTTGAATGGTGGTGTGCGCTATGACCACCGCCGACTGCATGGATATGCTCTGGAGGAGGATGGCGAACAGCGTTTTGTGGATTTTACACGTCATTTCAATGGCGTGACAGGTAGCATCGGGGCCGTTTGCAATATCAACGATCACTTCAATCTGCGCCTGAACCTCGCCCGTGGTTTCCGCACACCCAATATGAGTGAATTGGCTTCGAATGGTGTGCATGAGGGCTCTCTCCGTTATGAGATAGGAAACCAGCAACTTAAGGCAGAATACAGTCTGCAGGCCGACCTTGGACTCGATTTCACCTCACGCTATGTCTCTGCGCAGTTGGCATTCTTTGCTAACCGTATCAATAACTACATTTTTACGCATCGTGTGGCAGAAGAAATTGAGGAAGGTTACCTTACCTATGTGTATACACAGGGTGATGCCCGATTACTGGGCTTCGAGGCCGGTGTCGATTTCCATCCCGTCCATAGCGTCCATTTCTCTAACACCTTCTCGTATGTCGATGCCCAGTTATTGAATGCTACGCCCGATACGAAATACCTCCCTTTTACGCCTGCTCCCAAATGGACGTCTGAACTGAAGTGGGAATTGCTGCACCATTCGCATAGCACGCTCAATCATCACCACACCTCACAGGCAATCCATCGTTCGCTGCTCAACAACCTCTATATCGCCGCTGGTCTTGACTGCTATCTGAAACAGACGCACATCTACAGTGCCGATGATACTGAGACACCAACGCCCGGCTATGCCCTGCTCAGTCTTTCGGCAGGCACAGATGTTCAGATAAAAGGTAAGAAAATAGCAGAATTCTACATCACCGCCGACAACCTCCTGAACAAAGCCTACCAGAACCACCTGAGTCGTCTGAAATATACCGACGAAAACGTAGTCACTGATCGTCGTGGTGTCTACAATATGGGGCGCAATATCACCTTCAAGATCGTGGTGCCCATAGCGTTGTAAAATGACAGATTAACAATTATTATGTCCTAAAAGTGAAACAATATTTGGAGCTTTGGAATAATTATCGTATATTTGCGACATTAATGACGTAACGGATGATGTGGACTAAACCCTGGAATATGAAAGAAGGCTTCCTCGTCGGAGGTGGCCTTATCATTGCAGGTCTGGCACTCGAACTGAGTGTCGGACCTATAATATGGGAGGCGTTTGCGTGGCCTGCCAATGGTATGGTACTGGCAGGATTCCTATTAATGATAGCCATGATGTTCCTACTTAGAAAGAAGGTTTATGCCTTCCAGTTCGTCGGCACCTATCAGGCAGCTATTCCGGCGATGGTGTATGCTGTGGTTCTGACGATCATCATGGGACTCATAAGACAGAAGGTCGGTGGCACGTGGCTGAACGATATGCTGTCGTTCTGGCCATTCGTGCTTATCTATGTGTATATCACCGCGATTCTGGGTGTCATCATCCTACGTCGAGTGACGCACTTAAGTTCATGGAAACGAGACCTGCCCTTTCTATTGAATCATCTCGGTCTTTTCATTGCATTGAGCACAGCCACACTCGGCAATGCCGACATGCAGCGGGTAAAGATGATCTGTGGCGTCGATGAACCTGAATGGCGCGCTATGACTACCGATGGTCGCATCATAGAGATGCCTATTGCCATCGAACTGAAGAAGTTTATTATGGAGACTTACGACGATGGCTCGCCTAAACGTTTTGCCTCAGAGATTCAGGTCGTGACGAAGACGTTCAAATACATCGAGACCACTGTGGATGTGAACAAGCCCTACGAGGTGGATGGTTGGAAAATCTATCAGTATGGTTACGACACACAAATGGGTGCTCAGAGTCAAATATCCATCTTCGAACTGGTGAGTGACCCATGGCTACCATGGGTTTATGCAGGCATCTATATGATGCTGGCGGGAGCAGTTTGTATGTTTGCTATTGGAGGGAGGAAACGCACATGAGTTGGGAACATTTTATTTATTTCGCTATAGCATCCGTACTGTTGTGGGCTGTGGGAGCATGGGCAGCATGGCGTAATAGGTCGGCAATCGCTTATTCGGCCACCATACTCGGACTATTGGTATTCTTCGCATTCATCCTCATGATGTGGATATCACTGGAGCGACCGCCATTACGCACAATGGGCGAGACACGACTCTGGTATTCGTTCTTCCTGCCGTTGGCGGGTCTCATCGTCTATTCGCGCTGGAAATACAAGTGGATTCTGTCATTCTCGACCATTCTCGCCCTGGTGTTTATCTGCGTGAATCTGTTCAAGCCGGAGATACACGACAAGACACTGATGCCCGCCTTGCAGAGTCCGTGGTTTGCACCTCATGTCATCGTCTATATGTTCGCCTATGCCGTACTTGGTGCGGCAACAGTAATGGCTATCTATCTGCTCTTTATCAAAAAGAGTGGCGTCGCTGCCGAAGAATTCGACATCACAGATAATCTCGTTTATGTCGGTCTTGCCTTCCTCACCATTGGCATGCTCTTTGGTGCACTTTGGGCCAAGGAAGCCTGGGGGCACTACTGGTCATGGGATCCCAAAGAGACGTGGGCCGCCATCACCTGGCTCGCATATCTTATATATGTACATTATCGTCAACTCCCTCGTCATCGCGAACGGCTGGCTCTCTGGATACTCATCGGTTCGTTCGTCCTACTGCAAATGTGTTGGTGGGGCATCAATTATCTCCCTTCCGCCCAAGGTTCGAGTGTACATACATATAATATAAGTGACTGAAGAAATGGTTATGTATAAGATACTATTCCTTCATGGGTTCTTTGCCAGCGGTCAGTGTGTACCAGCAGTGGCGCTGCGCGAGGCTTTCGCTGGTCGAGCGGAAGTGATAACACCTGACTTGCCGATGCACCCGAAAGAGGCCGTTGTATATATTCGTGAGTTGATAAAGGCAGACCAGCCTGACCTCCTGATTGGCAACAGCTGCGGGGCGTTCTATGCTCAGATAGTGGCTCCCGCCGTGGGCATTCCTGCGCTTCTTGGCAATCCGCACTTTCGGATGACAGAGTTCCTGAAGCAACGCATCGGCGAGCATCAGTACAAGTCGCCACGAAAGGACGGCAACCAAAAGTTCGTCATCGACGAAGCCCTGATTGCGGAATTTGCCGAGATGGAGGCCATGCAGTTCCTGAACAACTATAATCCTAACTTCAGAGACCGCATCTGGGGCTTATTTGGCGAGCAGGACACGCTGGCACACTTTGAGCCGCTCTTCTTAGAGCACTATACCCATTCGTTCCACTTCCCCGGTGGTCATACCCCGACAGCAGAGGAGGTCCGTGCCTGGTATGTGCCACTGGCTGAAAAGATGTTGGAAGGTGAATAATGTCGTCCAGCTTCTATATTGAAGTAGCGAACGGCCTATTTCTCTTCAATGTTGATCTTGGGTATGCGACCGTCTTTCATACGCTGAAACTCGCGGAAGGCGGTAGTGCGACGGAAGCCATTGCCACCAGAAGGGATACCATCATGATAGAAAAGATAAGACTTACCCTTGAAGTCAATAGTACCGCCGTGGATGGTAAAAGAGCCCGGTGACTCATCGGTGATACGACCTTCGTAATGCCACGGGCCGTGGATGCTCTTGGCCGTCGAGTAGGCCCAGTGCTCAGGTACGCCACCTGCTGCATACTCTAAGAAGTAAGTATCGCCAATCTTATAGATCCATGGAGCTTCCTCGAAGCCGGTCTTCGAATGGTTCTTTTCATAATTGTTCCAAATTTAACTTATACAGCTGAACATCATGAGATCCTTTCCATGATCTCAAGGCACATACGACCATTATGGTAGGGACATTTCCAGAAACCGGCCTTATCATCAACGGTGTTCAGAGAGCCGTCACGATGGCGGCTCCAATACCATTCGCCGTTCTGATAGTCTATCAGGTTCTGTTTGATATATTGCCAACAATGGAGGGCTTTTTCTAGTGCGGCCTCATCATGGAAATACTGGTAGATGTTGTAAAAACCCACCACTGTCTCGGCTTGTACCCACCAGTGCAGATCATCATCCTTAGTGCCAGCCGTCAGATTGGCTTCGTGAATCATCGAACCATCAGCATTCAGTCCTTTTTCTGAGGCTTTCGCCACCATCTGTACGATAGGTTCTACCTTATTTAATATTTCCTGATCACCCAATACCAGTGCTGCCTCATGCATCAGCCACGAACATTCGATGTCGTGACCATAACTCTCCAAATGACCAGCCCCACGCGTCCAGTCCATCTCGAAGAAAAGGTCGAGGTGATGGGTCTCTGGGTTCAGGATCCTGTCGGTAAAGATGCTGATGATATTACGGAGCGACGCTTCCACGCTTACAATAGTCTCCACAGGCACACTGATGCCCACAGGGAGCACCGAGCCGATGGCTGGCACATAGTCGCACGACTCCTGCGAGCGCATCTCCTTGAGACACCTCAATAGGTTGGCATAGGGCTCGATGATATGCAGATGCGTATTCTGCGACTTGGGATAGTTAGCATCAAGTTCCGACAGACGCATATCACCAATGGGCTGCCAGTCGCGTGTCAATGCCTCGATATAACCATTATACTCTCTATCCAGCGCGTGCTCTTCTATGCAGTCATACAGGTCGAGAGCGTACTCCAGGGCCTCTCTGTCGCCCGTAGCACGGGCATATTCTGACAAGCCATAAATGGCAAAGCCGATGGCATAGAACTGTTTCTTCGTATCCTTAGGTTGTCCCTTATAGTCGAGACTCCAATACACACCCCCATATTCAGGATCGATGAAATGATCGATGAAATAACGCTTGGCGCGATCTGCTATTGCCAGATATTCAGGTTTGCGAAGCACACGATAGGCCGCAGAGAAGGTCCATAGGATACGGGCATTCAGGATGGCACCCTTGTCGGCATCAGCATGCAGCACATGGCCATTATCGATGCGCCCATAGAAGCCACCCTCCTCATCATCCTGCATACGGTCTATCCAGAAGCGCAGGATGTTGTTCTCCAACACCTCAAGCATCTCCTGCTTGAGTGCCACTAACTTTATCATTTCCTAATAGGATAATAGTAGATAAGAACGATCATGATTCCCGCAATGATTGCAGGGAAGAGTGAGAACAGCGCCCAGATCATATTATTCACTGACTCAGGATCTGTTATCGTAATGACGGTCTGACCTGTGGCATCCGTACCAGAAACGAAACCTGCAATACCTAACAGCAGTGCCACCAACGAGCCAGAGATGGCAGTACCGAACTTCTGCGACATCGTGCCGCTGGAGAAAATCAGACCTGTCGAAGAGGTACCGTTCTTCTCTGTGGCATAGTCAGCCACATCGGCATACATCGACCACAACAGCGGTGAATAAAGACCGATACCGATACTGGTGAGGATAACGACAGCCACCATCACCCAGATGCTGGCAGCATCCATGGGAATAAAGAAGAAGGCGACAGAGGTAACTACGCAGATGATGGCAGCCCAGATAAAGGCCATTCGCTTAGAACCCACCCACTTCGTAAACACAGGTGAGACACCACCGAAGATCATACAGGTGAGTTCACCGAAGGTCATGAACACCGTATAGTTGATGATCAGTCCACTCACCGTTACGTCACCATGCAGACAGTACTCAAACATATAGCCGGCCACGGCATAGCGGAAACCATTGAAGAAGTTCATGCAGATACCGATCAGCGTGAGATACACCCAAGGTTTGTTGCGGAACAGATCAGCGAAGGGCTTCAACGAGAACTTCTCGGCACGTACCGGCTTCAGACGTTCTTTCGTCAACAGACCACAGCCCAACGTTCCAATTGTAGCCACCGCTCCTAATAGCACACCTACAACGGCATACTGATGCTGATCACTGCCACCCACCATCTTCTGCAGATAAGGGAACGACAGCAACGTAATGAATCCCATAGCATAGGCACCAACCATACGGAATGAGGAGAACTGATTCTTCTCGTTGTCATCGTCGGTCATCACACCAAGCAGAGAACCGTAGGGTACGTTTACCGCCGTATAGACCACCATCATCAGCAGATAGAAGGTATAAGCCCAGATGCGCTTGCCCGTAAGACCGAAGTCTGGTGTATAGAGCAACAAGGCAAAGATCAGGCCCAGCGGCACGGCACCAAAGATCAGCCAAGGACGGTAGGTACCCCAGCGCGACTGTGTACGATCCGCCAGTGAACCCATCACAGGATCGGTCACCACATCAAACATACGGGCTATCAACATCAGCGTAGCTGTATCAGCTACCGTCAGTCCGAAGACGTTGGTAAAAAACAAGGGGAATGCAATCGACATTACTTTCCATGTGATACCACCCGCAGCGGCATCACCCAAGGCATAACCTATCTTTTCACTTAACTTGGCCATTTTTATTCTATATCTTTTAGGAACATTACGTTATTTGCTTCTTTGAATTTCTTATAATCCTCACCACAAGGCGTGTTGGGCACAGGACCGAACCACTCTTTCTCGTAGTTGCGCCACAAGAGGAAGTAACAGATGGGGTATTTGTCCATCTGAGGCTTGAGCACCCGTGAGAACCAGGTGGAATCCGGGATATTCTTAAATCCGCACTCTGTCATCGCCAGCAGTTTGCCATTATCCTTGGCAAACTGGGTCAGGAATGTCAGGTCGGCATTCAACTGCTTCACAAAGTCTTCTTCCGTACCCCACTGATAAGCATCCTCCCCAATCAGCGTCACACGGTCGTTACCAGGATAGCGGGCCATGAAACGCTCTGTGGTCCAGTTGCCATCCAGATTGGGTGAATAACTCCAGAGCAGATTGTCGAAACCGCGACCCGTCAGATAATCCTGCAACAGATTCCACAGGCCCTTGAACTCCTCATCGGAACAGAGCTTCTGTCCCCACCAGAACCACGAGCCGTTGTTCTCGTGCCAAGGACGGAAGATAATGGGAACCAGCTGTCCCTCATCATCCTTCAGCGATTCGAGGAAGTCGCCCACGCGTTGCATCCATGTCTGGAAGAGTTCGGCATTCTGTCCACCAGGCAACACACTCTTCACAACGGTGGTGTCTCTGATATCCCATGCCGTACCCTCTGGAAACGGCTGTCCGTCGAGTCCGCCGTGAGGCTTCGTGGAAATTGGGTTACGCGGATGCCAGCTGATGGTAACGATACCACCACGTTTCACATGGGCTAACAACTCATCATGGATACGGGTAAAAGGCACGCTGTCCAGGTTCTTTACATCAGCCAGTTCGATACCACCCAGTTCGAATCCCATTACAGCGGGATAGTCACCTACGGTCAGCTTGACATCGCTCTTGCCGTCTTCGTAGGCCCAACCTATTCCATAGAACGGATCGTCCTGATGGCCAGCCATATAGCCTTTCTTTTGGAGTGAGTCCATTCGCTCCTCCAACTGCTGTGCAAGCGTCTGCTTCTGCTCAGCTTTTTGCTGTGTCGTACAGCTCATCATCGCAATAGTGGCGATGGTTATTGTTATTAGTTTATTCATAATCGGCTGCAAATATATGAAAAGTTACCGATATAACCAAATTTATTGCCCCAATTCGAACACATAACTGGCATTTTTACACTAATAAGTGGTACATACCGCCAGCGAGAGGCTTCACGACGCCCTTCATTTCGAGTTGGAACAGGAGGGCAGTGAGTTGTCCGATAGGCAAGCTGGTCTTCACGCTGATGATATTCAATTGGAGGTCGTTGGCCTGTTGTAGCAGACGGACAATCTGTTGTTCTGGTTCCGTGAGGTCAGGAAAACAACTCCGTTCGATGCCGTCGGAAAGGGCCTGTTGCAGACGCGCCTCATCCTGCCAGCCCATCGCCCTCACAAAGTCTTCGGCACAGGTAATGAGAGCTGCCCCATTATCACGAATCAGATTGTTGCAGCCTTTGGAATATTCGGCACTCACATGACCAGGGAAGGCAAACACACTCCGACCGTAACTCTGGGCTATCTCTGCCGTAATGAGCCCCCCACCCTTTGCGGCACTTTCAACAATGACGGTGGCATCTGCCATACCTGCTACGATACGGTTACGACGCACGAAGTTGGGCTTATCGGCATTTGTCTGCGTCATGAACTCCGTCAGCAAACCTCCATGACTGAGCATCTCTGCTGCCGTATCGCGATGACGGTAAGGATAGACCTGATCGAGTCCGTGAGCCAGGACACCCACTGTTGGATAGCCATTGGCCAGTGCTTCACGATGGGCATGGATATCGACACCATATGCCAGACCACTGACAACCAATACCTGAGGACAATAACGGCGCAAATCCTCGATGAAATGGCGGATCAGGTCTTGTCCATAGGTAGTGCAATGACGGGTGCCCACGATACTGACGATCCGCGATTGGTTCAGGTCGGCATTACCTTTATAATAAAGGATGATAGGGGCATCAGGACATTCCGACAGACGTTGGGGATAGTCCTCATCAGTCAGCGTGAGGGCACGGATACCATTCGCCTGCATATACTGGAGCTCGGCTTCTGCCCGTTTCATCGGTTCATCCCAGTCTTTCAGGGCCTCCATCAGACGAGGGGAGCAGTCTTGCAAGATGTCTCCGATGTCATGACGATGCTCAAAGATAAGTTGTGCACTACCAACAGCCCGATAGAGTTCGAGTGCCGTTGCATAATTGAAGTTGCTGATACGTGTCAGCGCCATGGTGAAAAAGATTTCGTCGTTGTTCATTGTATTACTTTCTTTTAAGATATTCATAACCAAAGCGACAGCGGAGACAGTCCTTTTTGTCGCAGTATTCCCGTTTCAGTTGGATGAGTGCCTGGGAGTCGCCAGCCGTTTCGACAGGCAAGCCCACCTGTTGCCACATCCGGATGATATGATTGTTCTCTGCTTTCAACTGTTCGAGGAAGTCGAAGGCACGATCGCAGAGCACCTCCTTAGAACAGTGACGCCCATAGGCAAACAGCATGGGAATCGCCGTATTGATCATCAGGAGGTTGAGCGAACCATAAGCAAGGTGCTTCTCATTCCTTGAACTGGTAGAACCAAACGTGTAATGGGTTTCCCAATATGGGGTGACATGGGAAGAAAAGAGCGTCCTCAACTGTTCGATGGTTTCGCACTCTACCAATTGGCTCAGTCCCGCTTTCTGTTGATAAAAGAGGTTGGCCAACTGCGAGATACGGATGTGAGGGAAGTTCTGAGGGCGCAGGCGGAGGAAGCGCCATAGGTGGAAATCTATCGGTTTCATCGAGAATTTATGGGCTAGATACAGATACTCATTACGCAGTTTGGCGAAGTAACCCTCGTTGAGTGCATCCTTCTGGTAATACTCTGGCACGGCCTCCATCTGAAGCAGACCTGCCTGTCCCATGAAGATGGCTTCTATCTGAAAAAGGTCATCACGATGATGCGCCACAGCGGAAAGTGGGATATTCTGCGCCCACTGCTCGAACACATCGCCATTGATACCAAAGCCGTAGTTACGGGCCAGCGTCATGAAATAGGCATCCTCCCAGGAACCATTACACAGGGCGACACGCTGTTTGATAGCCTCTGTCTTCTGTTCCAACCGCTCCGTCTGGAGGGCAGCCATCCAGGCATGTACCATCAGTCGCGACAGGTCAGGAATCACCTTATAACAGGGCGGATAGCTGTCTGTCTTCTGCAGTTCGTCGTAGTGACTCCTCACAGAATCAGGCACGTCGAGCTGCATCTGACGGACAAACTCGCCATTGGTGTTCATCACCTCCGCATCAAGCACCCCAGCCACATGCAGGATCACATTGTTGTAGCGCTGGTCTTTGTCGTGACCATGCAGATACCAATCGGATGACTTGTCGTGAATTTCGACATTACCCACCCACAACGTCTGACCGATCTTTATCTTCGCATTAAAGAAATCAGGCCCTGCGTTGTGGTTGTGCAGTCCTGGGTCGATCACTTCGACGGGGTCACCATCGCTTGTCTTCAGTTCCTTCAGAGGGAACAGTTTGTGCTTAAACACATAATGCAGTAATTGCTCCATAGCATCAAAATTTAGCGTTAAACTTGCCGCAAAGGTAATGGTTTTCCCAAAAACAGCCAAATAATTCGTGGATTTTTTTTAATTTTGCCATCAAAGAGATGGCGAACTTACTCCGTCTCGGCATAAAAAAGATTAAAATCTTTTGTTCTGCTCTCGACTTTTCGTAACTTTGCAGCCGAAATGAAGATAGGAAACATTGATTTTGGAGATCGCCCCGTGTTTCTGGCACCCATGGAGGATGTGACGGATATCGGCTTCAGACTGTTGTGTAAGCGTTTCGGCGCCGCGATGGTTTATACGGAGTTTGTCTCTGCTGAGGCCTTGATCCGCGACGTGAAATCCACTATCTCCAAACTCACTATCAGCGATACGGAGCGCCCTGTGGGTATCCAGATCTACGGACGCGATATCGAGGCAATGGTGGAAGCAGCGAAGATTGTGGAACAGGCTGGCCCTGACTTGATCGACCTCAATTTCGGCTGTCCTGTAAAGAAGGTGGCTGGCAAGGGCGCTGGCGCTGGCATGCTTCAGAATATCCCCAAGATGCTGGAGATTACCCAGAAGGTGGTCGATGCTGTGAAGCTGCCTGTTACCGTGAAGACCCGCTTGGGCTGGAACCACGAACAACTCATCATCACCTCTTTGGCAGAACAGTTGCAGGACTGCGGCATCCAAGCGCTGACCATTCATGGGCGCACTCGAAGTCAGATGTACACAGGCAATGCCGACTGGACACTGATTGGCGAGGTGAAGCGCAACCCTCGCATACATATTCCTATAATAGGTAATGGTGACATCCATTCGCTCGACGAGGCCGATCAGGCTTTCGACACCTATGGCGTGGATGCCGTCATGATCGGACGCGCCACCTTCGGCTGTCCTTGGATCTTCAGTCGCGAAAAACTCGATTTCAACGAGAAATTAGATATCCTCGAAGAACTTCTGCGCATCAACGTGGAACGTATCGACGAGAAGCGAGGCATCCTCCACACCAGAAGACACCTCGCTGCTACTCCTATCTTCAAGGGCATTCCCGATTTCCGTCAGACCCGCATCGCCATGCTTCGCGCTGAAACCATGTCCGACCTCCTCACCATCCTTGAAGCCATCCGCCAACGATTAGGGTAAATGAGCGGTAAAGCAGAGCCTCCAGTATGGGAATTTTTGTTCCCAGGCTTTTTCCTTTAGAACCAATTCATCAGCGAACGGAGATAGGCTGTGAGTTCGCCTGCCATCTTCTCATCCTGATAGATGTTAGGATGCCAGTCGTTGCCATACCACTCGTTGCCTGCAATGGGGGCCATATCAAAACGATAGACTTCCTGATCACCAGCATTCTTAGCCTCAGCAGCCACTTCGTCGAGCAGTTGTTTCTGCAACTCTAATTCCTTATTATAAAGCATCGTACCCGTCAGGAACACAATCTTTGCTTTAGGGTTATGGTGGCGAACCGTCTTGAGCAGTTTCTGGTAGTTCTGCTTCAGCAGTTGCAGGTCGTAATTGGGCGTAGAGAGGTCATTGGTGCCTAGGTTGATGCATACCACATCAGGCTGATAACGGCTGAAGTCCCATTTCTCACTCAGGAAGGTGGCCTCCTTGCGAAGATCAGGTTTCCAGGCAAAGCCTACATACTCGTACTGGGCGAGCATATTCGATTCTGGATTACCCGTCTTCGGACCAGCAAAGTTGCGATAGGCACCAATGCCGCTACGAGCCACCACCCAATGCTGCGCCTCGAGGTTACGGGCTGTGATAGAGGCGTAAGAGTAATAATGATTCTCTGTGGCGTAGTCGAAACCTTCCTCCTTCTTCAGACCCTCGTTGCCATAGCCGCAGGTGATGGAATTACCGATGAATTCGATCTTTCTAGAGGGAAGAGCGGGTGTCTCCACCAGCTTTTTGTCCTTGTCGAGTACAAAGCCCCAGAACTCAGGATAGAACTCATAGCCCTCGATGGCATACATCAGTTTGACCGTATGAACACCATTAGGAAGTGCCGTGGCAAGGGTTACCACAGAATCGCGCTCTCCACAGAAGGCCACCTTAAACGGTTCGGCCTGATCGATCTGAGCCATAAAATAACCACTTCGGGGTTTGGCTATCATACGCAACGAGGTGCCCTCGAACGACGCAACGATCTGAATACCAGGGAAGTTCCAGGCTGGTCGCTCTGGATTGGCAAAGCTGATGCGCCCTGTGTATTGGATGAATGGGTCCGTAGGACTGATGATACAACCCTTGATGGGTACGGTCTCAATAGCAAAGGCACCTAAACCCATCATGGTTAGCAGCGCCGTCAATAACATTTTTCTCATTGTCTTATTATCTATTATTGTTGTTTTCTGAAGATGCCTGTCCAACCACCACCACTACTCAGATGAGCCTGCAACTGGTCACGTGCTGAAACTGATAGTTTCGTGTGCTTATAGTCTGTGGCATCCTTCTGAGCATTCATGCCATCAGCAAAGATATCAGCAGCAAACTGTCCTTCTCCAAGGAAAGAGAGGTCGATGGCCAGGTCGCGTGGTGTCCAGTCTGTCATAGCAGCCACATACCATGTCGTGCCCTTGCGACGGGCAATCACAGTGTATTCGCCAAGTTGGCCGTCGAGGGCAACTGTCTCATCGAATGTGGTGGGGATTTGTGCGATGAAATCGGTACATTCCTGATTCTGTATATACTTAGTCGGACTGTCGGCCAGCATCTGAAGCGGCGCCTCAAAAGTGGTGTACATCGCCATCTGGTGTACGCGTGTGCCCTGACTCATGGGATGGTCGTTATTGCCAAAGAAGTTATCCTTCATGGCGTTCATCATCGCACCAGGGGTATAGTCCATCGGACCTGCGAGCATACGGAGATAGGGTGCTGTCACATCGTAGCGGGGCTGGTTATGGAGCGGGCCATCGCCTACACGGGGTTCCCATTTGGAGTTTTCAAGTCCTTTTACACCTTCAAAATTAAAGATATTCGGATAGGCCCGCTGGATACCAAAGGGTTTCAGCCCGTGGAAGTCAAGGTAGAGATGATGACGAGCCGCACAGGCTGCCAGCTGATAGGCAGAGGCGATCACCTGCTGGTCATCACGATCGAAGAAGTCAACCTTAAAGCCTTTGATACCCATCTCAGCATAATGTTTCATGACGGTCTCAGTAATGGCAGTACCTTTATCAGGATCATTGCCAATGAGATTCCGCCAACTGGACCAGAGGATGATACCCACTCCCTTTTCACGTCCGTATGCTATCAGACGAGGCAGGTCGATGTCAGGACTAAGGTCTTCCATCAGCGACTCCTTGCCACTCCAACCTTCATCGATAATGATGTATTCGATCTTATTTTGGGCTGCAAAGTCTATATAATATAAATAGGTATCAGTGTTCATGCCCGACTTGAAGTCAACACCTGTCACATTACAGTTATTCCACCAGTCCCAAGCCACCTTACCTGGCTGGATCCATGAGAGATCAGTGATACGACAGGCTGGGGCCAGTCGCTGTGCCATATCGCTATTGAGGATATCCGCATCCCGTTCGGTGATGACGACAGCACGCCAGGGAAGGGCCTGTTCGCCATTCAGTTTAGCGATGAAATCGGCGCGTTTTGTCGGCACAAGGTTCAGTTGATCGAAGCCACCTACCTCCTGAGCGAGGGGATAAGGGGCAAACTCGGCCTTTAACGCATGTTGTGATCCTTTTTTCAAGAACATGCCAGGATAGTTCTCTACGCCGGCATCCATCACGATAGCCTTCATACCGTCTGGCAGACATACGGCCAACGGGGTGATGGCCAAAGAGTCAGGGTACATCTTTGACAGAGGGACCTCATCATAATAGGACTCGAAGGAATAGCAATAACGCTCACCTCCACGATTGTCGTTGACGTATGGGATAAAGGCGGGATAATCGTCAGCAAAACAAAATTCTACGGTTTCATCGGTTACTAACGACAATTTTTTCTCCTTGGATATCAGACGATAGGCAGCCCCATCGTTATAGGCGCGCACCTCGATGGTGAACTTTTGAGTGGTATAGAGCAACAACTGTCCATACACATCACTCACGTTCAGACGCTTATAGAAGGGATTCTTGAAACTGTTGTTTACTGAGTACTTGGCCACCTTTCCTACCGTTCCCAAACCAACGGTCTTCTTACCTTGCACCATTCGGATATCTATCGTGGAGGGTAACAGCACCTGACGCCCGTCATAATCAACCGACCACTGCACAGCCGCATCAGTATTCACCGTAACTTTTACCTTTCCATTGGGTGAGCTTACCTCATAGTTCCCTGCAAAGACAGCCATCGCCGTCAAACAGGAAAACAACAGCATTTTAGTTCTCATGTCTCGCATTTTATTTGAAGTTATTCACTGAATTTGGGTTATTGTCGGCGCAAAGTTAAGGAAAAAAATCATAAAATAGGTTTTTTATCAGTAAAATATGCATCTTTTCATATAAATTGCTTATCTTTGCAACGGAGAGAAATAAATGAAGATGGAAAGGAACGTACTAAAAGCCTTACAACTATGCCCGCTTTTTGAGGGATTTTCTGCCAAGGACATTGAGCAGATGATGGGCAGTATTTCTTATCAACTGATCAGAATTGACAAGAAAGAGGTGTACCTATCGGCAGGCACACCATGTAATTTTGCAGATATTGTTGTAAGTGGTGAAGTCATCGCTCGAATGGAGGGACCATCAGGTAAATATATGCAAATCACGTCCAGGACTGTAGGTTCGTTAGTAAACTCCGCTTTTATTTTTGGCAAGAACAAGATTATTCCTGTCAATATGATAGCCAGTAAGCCTACAACGATTCTCAGGATGACACCTGCCTCCATGCAGATGCTGATTAATATCGATGAACGCTTCAGATTCAACTTCATTCAGTTTTTATCTGGATTCTGCGACGGTTTGGGACGAAAGGTCAGGATGTTGACGCTTCATACGATCAGGGAGAAAGTGGCCATTTTCCTGTTGGAGCAGTCCAGAATACACAAATCCGATGACTTTATGTTGCAGAAGTCGCGTCAGGAGATTGCTGAATCGTTCGCCATCCAGAAATTCTCATTGCAAAGATGTCTGAAAGAGTTTGCCGCTGATGGTATTATACAACTCAACGGCAAACAGATTATTATCCTGGACAGAGACAAACTGATGGCCCTGGCCAAAATGACTGAGAAATAAAGATTATCTTCGCCAGAAAAGCGGGGTGATATCCTCGAAAGTGCCAGTCTCGTTCTTACGATAAAGCCGTTGGTTAGTTGTCGGCTTCTTCAAAGGGCCAAGGTGCTTAATGAAAGGACCGATCTTGATATAGTCGAAATCCTGTTTGTTTACCATCGGCGAGATGATGGTCTTTCCACTATACCAAGCCACTTTAAACTCAGGGTGCTCTTCATGGATATACTGAGCCAGTTGGTTAACACCCTTAGGATCGCTGTCGCCACCCATGAAGGAGATACAAGTGATGTCTTTACCATACTGATCGGCAAAGGCATCAATGGCATCCGCATTCAGCGGCAGTCCGATATCTTCCCAAAGATAATGACTATGACACCCAGGACAGTGACACGGGCAATTAGAAATATTAATTGCCAGTGTCACTTCGTTGGGTATCTCCTGAAATACTATGCCTGTATTGACGTACTTCAGCATTTGTTAGTCAGCCATTGCGTAGTAACGACGTGAAGCTTCCTCCTGACGGGCCTGTGAGAAGTTGCTCACACGCTTCAGATAACCAATGATACGGGTCATGTAGTCCACATTCTTTGAATGGCAGTGAGGACACTCCTTCAGGTAGCGTTTGTCGATATGACCACACTCGTTACATACCGTATTGGGGATGTTGAAGGTGAAATAGTTACAGCCTTCCTTGGCAGCAACCTTCAACAGATGGGCGTACTGCTCCTTCGAGAGGTGCTCTTCGAGATTCATGTGGAGAGCCGAGCCACCCGTCAGGTGCTCAATATATGGTGCGCCATGCAGCTTGAACTTATCGATGATAGTCAATGAGTCGTCCTCAACCACATAGAAATAGCTGTTGTAGCAGTCACGTGGTACGAAATAGCCGTCCTCGCGATCCCACTTGGCATGCTTGACACCCACATTCTCTGCAGGAATCATCTCACAGTTGAACATCACGTCCTTGGTGCGGTACTGCTTATTGTACTTCTCTATCAGACCGAGGATACCCTGTACGAAATGCAGATAGTCATCGTTAGGCGTAATCTTCAGACCCATGAACTCTGCAGCCTCAACCAGACCATTGATACCAATAGTAAGATACTGACGGCCGATGTTGATATAACCAGCATCAAACAACGGCAGCATGCCGCGTGTCTGCAGCTCCTTCAAGTTCTCATTATAAGCCATCTGCACCTTATGACAGAGATCGATCACGCTTCCCAGATACTCCAGATAGTCGAGCTCGTGGTTGACAGCATATTGGATACAACGGTTCAAGTTGATGGTCAGCACACTCTTAGAACCAGTACTTACACCACCTGCACCAAGGGTATAGCTGAAGCCATTGTCGGTAATCTCATTACGCAGACGGCAGCAAGAGCTCAGGGAGTCTGCATTATTACTCATATAAGTAAAGAACGAGTGGCCCTCAGCATACATCTCAGCGGTAAAGTCGCCCCACTCAGGATCCTTACAATCGCCATTCTCGTCGGTGAGCAATGCCATGGTCTCTACAGGGAAAGTGAGCAACGTCTTGGTACGCTCTTTATTGAACCACTTCATGAAGCGCTTCTGCAACCAGGAAAGTCCCTCCCAGTCGGGCTTTGATCCATCGGGGAAATAGAAATCACCAAAGATGCTCTCAAAATAATACTTATCATAGTAGGCGATGTTCCAGAACACGGCCTGATAGTTACGGGCACCAGTTGGCTGGTTCAGTGTATAGACGATCTGCTCGAAGTAGTCGGTAATCACCTTATCAATTGTACGCTTCTTCAGACTAAGGTCTGCCTGCTCATCAGCACGCTTGTAATAATCAAGTCCATATTCCTTGCCGATAAAGTAGTTCATATACATTAAGAACTCGGGGGTAGCACATGCACCACTCAGCATGGAGCTGACCATAAACACCATGTTGACGAAGCCACCAGCAAACGACTTGAGGTTGGTCGGTGCCGTAGAGTTACCACCGATAGCCACCGTACCACCAATCAACCAAGGATACATGGTGATAGAGGCACAATAATTAGCCAGAGATGTCTCGTCGTTCTTATATATAAAATGGTGTGTCAGTTTATTAATATATTCATCTGCCAATTCCTTGCCGTACATTTTTTTGATACGGTCGGTCAACAGGCGGCGATTCAAACGGATGAAGTTTGACTTCGGCAGTTCACCAATCAGCGTTGCGATATTCTTGTGCTCCACATTGGCATTTGCATCGTATTTGGAACCTGTTGCAGCATTCACCGATTCTGTGTATTCTGAGAGGAACATCATCTTCTCCAAAGTGTCGCGATCCTCAGAGTGCAACTGACGATAGAGAATGAATGACTTGGCAACCTGATAGAAACCTTCACGCATAAGAGCCTCTTCCACCTGATTCTGAATGGTTTCCACCGTAATGTCATCGTGGATGTCCAGGTGGCTGAGGATCTTGGAGATCGTACCTAAATCGGCAGGGCAGTCAACACTATCGAATGCCTTTACGATGGCATTCATGATCTTGTCTAAAGAGAACTGGTCTTTCGAGCCGTCTCGCTTGGTGATGGTAAAGTTTTTAATTTCCATTTGTATTGTTATTGTTAATGTTCTGGCATCGAATTTAGGTAGGAAGTTGTCCGTTTGGGAAAACTTTTTTGTTTTTTAATCTTCGAAAGTTATCCGTTTTGGAAAACCGAAATCGGTTGCAAAGATACAAAATTATCTGAAAACCATCAAAATCTTACCTTAAAAATTTAAGTGTAAATTTATCATTTAACTCATATTAACGCTTCGTTTTTTGGACTACCATACCTTTTTTCTACCTTTGCAAACCAAAGTTATATTTAAAGAATGAATAACGAGAAAAGAGCTATTCTCATGACGATGAAACCGTTAAGCATTAAGATCTGTCTGTTGCTGGGTATGTTGGTATCAGCAACAAGTACTTTTTCACGTCCAACCCTTCATGATCTTAATATCAAAGTGGTATTAAGCAAGAACGGTGATGCCCGCATTACGGAAACGCGCCTGATGACCATCGACGACATGGGCACAGAGTGTTATATCGGCCTGGCCAATATGGGCGAGAGCCGGATCAAGGACCTGACCGTGAGCGACGAAACAGGAACCCGGTTTTTGAATGTGGACTGGGATATTGATGAGACACGTGATTGGAAAACATACAAGTGCGGCATTGTGACGACACGTCGTGGTTACGAACTGTGCTGGGGCTTAGGTGTTGAGGGTGAACGTACCTACATCACCAGCTACACGATGACTGGTCTAGTACACGGCTATCCTGATGCCGACGCCATCCGCCACGTATTTCTGGATACATCGGTTTCGCCCAAACCCGACCACGCCAAGATCACCATCATGACCGCTGATTCGACCATGGTTATCAATCCGGACAGCTGTGGTATCTGGGGATTCAGATTCGAGGGTGAGCTTTGGTTTGAGAACAGCACCATCGTAGCAGAGACCACCAAGCCGATGAGTTCGGAAGCAGGACTCTACGTGATGGTACAATTCCCTAAAGGTATGTTTGAACCTACCATCTGGGAGAACGATACGTTTGAGAACAAGAAAGGTGAGGCCTTTGAGGGAAGTGATTACGTGAGCAGTGATGACGATGATGAGGAAATGACTTGGTTTGAATGGGTGATCTTTATCCTGATTTACGTGGGTTTCAGCATCGTACCTGTAGTATGTTTCATCTGGCATCTGTTCAGTGTGTGGCGTGCCCGTCGCAGAGCCAACAAGGATCTGATATGGTATCGCGACATCCCTTTGAACGGTAATCTGCAGGAGGCTAATAATATGCTGAACGCTTACAAATATATGCATACAGATTACAACAATCTGATGTCTGCCTGTATCCTGAAACTCATACAGTTGGGCGCCATCACCATTGAGACGCGTCCTAACATGAATGGCAAAATGGAACAGAACTTTGTGATCCACGAATTGAAAGACTTTAATAACCAGCCTGTGTTGATGCGAAAGATCTTCAACATTTTCAAGAAGGCAGCAGGCAATGACACCGTGCTAGAGCCAAAGGAACTGAAGCAGTTTATGAAGAGTACTTGCAACCAGAGTATGACCGACTCGTTTATCAACACACTGCACACCAAGACCTCTATCTCTATATATAAGGATCGCGAAGACGAGGTGCGCCAACTGTTCGGCCTGCGTAAGTTCTTGAAGGAGTTTACGTTGCTCGACGAACGCGGTGTAGGTGAGGTAAACCTGTGGAAAGACTATATGGTATATGCCACCCTGTTTGGTATTGCCGACCGTGTTATCAAAGAAATGAAGAAGGTGAATCCTGAGTACTTCAACATGGATCAGGTGGCAAATCAGATGGCTGATAACATGACACTGCCATTGATATACTCTACGCTACATCGGAGCACATCAAGTGCAGTAGCAGCCAAGGCTGCACGCGAACATCGTTCCAGTGGCGGTGGTGGACATTCGTCTTGGGGAGGCGGCGGAGGCGGCTTCTCAGGCGGAGGTGGCGGCGGAGGAGTGAGATAAGAAGAGCCCCGCTAAGATGGTACCACTGATGCTATGCCAGGCACATGAAATAGCACAAGGCAGCACTGACAGGGGTTGCGCCGCGAAGAATGTGCCCGCCAGAACGGTGGCCAGTCCTGCATTCTGCATCCCCACTTCAATGGAGATCGTGCGTTTCTTAGCTGTATTAAAACCAGCCAGTTTGCCTGACATCCAACCCAACAGGTAGCCTAACGAGTTGTGACAGAATACCACTGCGAAGGTCCAGACGAACAGCAGCAACCCGCGAGCTATCAAAGCATCGTGAACGGTAGAGATAACACCACCAACGATACAAGCCAGACAGATAACACTCATGCCTGGCATCAGTGACTGGATGACAGGGAAACTCTCTTTATGAGAAAAGTTGTAATTCAAAAAACAGCCGATTCCAACAGGGATTATCGTTACAATCAAGATATTCAGGAACATACCGATTGTATCTATCTCAATGATGGCACCTGCTGTCAACTCCATCAGCAACGGCGTCATGACGGGTGCCAACAATGTTGAAGCACAGGTCATGCCCACGGAGAATGCCACATCGCCGTGACAGAGATATGACATGATATTGCTCGATACGCCCCCAGGACAGCAGCCAACAAGCAGGATACCTAACGCCAGAGCAGGTTCAAGGTGGAACACCCGCACTAACAACCATGCTACACAGGGCATAATCAGGAACTGTGCACAGGCACCAATAAGAATATCCCAAGGCCGCTGTGCCAGAATCTTAAAATCTTTGGTGGTCAGTGTGAGGCCCATTGTCAGCATAATCATTCCAAGGATGACGGTCTGCGTGTTCCCCCTCACCCACCCGAACACATCGGGAAGAAAAAAGGTGAATACGGCCACAGCGATGATAAAAAGCGAGGCGTTCTTTGCCAGCCAACGGCTCGACAACTGCATTATCTTGAGCATATCAATCAGTTTTTTTATTTCAGCGGGCAAAATTACAAATTTATTTCGTACTTTTGCAACCGATAGCGAAAAATCATCATGATGGACGAAGATTTTGACATACGCCAAGAACGGTTCTCCCAAGGTGAGAAGGACTTTGAGAATGCACTACGCCCTTTGAGTTTCTCTGATTTCAGTGGACAGAAGAAGGTCGTGGAAAATCTCGAAGTGTTCGTTGAAGCAGCCAAGTATCGTGGCGAGCCGCTTGACCACACTCTGTTGCACGGTCCTCCAGGACTGGGCAAGACCACACTTTCGAATATCATTGCCAACGAGTTGGGCGTAGGATTCAAGATCACCTCGGGCCCTGTGCTTGATAAGCCAGGCGATCTGGCAGGTATTCTTACCTCACTGGAAAAGAACGATGTACTCTTTATCGACGAGATACACCGTCTATCGCCTGTCGTAGAGGAATACCTCTATTCAGCGATGGAAGACTACCGCATCGACATCATGATCGATAAAGGTCCTTCTGCCCGTTCGATACAGATTGACCTGAACCCGTTTACGCTGGTAGGTGCTACCACCCGTAGCGGTCTGCTGACAGCCCCGCTCCGTGCCCGTTTCGGCATCAACATGCACTTGGAATATTATGAGCCTAAGACCCTGCAGGCCATCATCGAGCGCTCAGCCAATATCCTTGGTGTACCCATCACAGAGGACGCTGCCCTCGAGATTGCAGGCCGAAGCCGTGGTACACCTCGTATTGCCAATGCCCTGTTACGTCGTGTGCGTGACTTTGCCCAAGTGAAAGGTAACGGAAAGATCGACACGAAGATCTCGAAGATAGCCCTGACAGCCCTGAATATCGACCAGTACGGACTCGATGAAATTGACAATAAGATTCTGCTTACCATCATCGACAAGTTCCGTGGCGGTCCTGTGGGTATCACCACCATTGCCACTGCCATCGGTGAAGATGCCGGTACCGTTGAGGAGGTCTATGAGCCATTCCTGATTATGGAAGGCTTTATCAAACGAACCCCTCGTGGACGTATGGTGACAGAGCTTGCCTACCGTCATTTCGGACGTAACCCCTACAGCGGAAATACGATGGAACCTAACCTTTTTGATTAATAGGCAACAATATGGAAAGAACAGGAATATTCGTTGGAAGTTTCAATCCCTTTACTATCGGCCACGATTCTATTGTACGCCGTGCACTTCCCTTGTTCGATCGTCTGGTCATCGGTGTTGTGGGAGACAATGTGCATAAGCCCGATATGCCCTCAGCTGAAGAACGGATACAAGCGATTCGTGACCTCTATGCCGACGAGCCACGCATCAGCGTGAAACCCTATCATGGACTGGCGATGGAATTTGCTAAAGCAGAAGGTGCCCAATTCATCGTGAAAGGTGTGCGTAATGCGAGTGATTTTGAATATGAGCAATGGCAGGCTGACTTCAATCGCCGTTTAGGCGGTATTGAGACCATTCTACTCTATACAGAACCAGAACTGGCCAGCATTTCATCCTCTGCCCTGCGTGAACTGTCTCACTTTGGTGTTGATGTCAGTCCGTATTTACCCAAGAAGAAAAGATAATAGACAGATGATAACCTATAGTTCAGAAGGGGTCAAATTCCCCAATATCAAAAAACGTGAGACTTCCAATTGGATTCACCGTGTGGTAGAATCCTACGGAAAGAAAATTGGCGAAATCGGCTATATGTTCGTCAACGACGAGAAGATTCTCGAGGTGAATAACGAATACCTCGGCCATGACTACTACACAGACATTATCACCTTCGACTATTCGGAAGGCAAGGTGCTTAATGGCGACCTTGTCATCTCGCTCGATACTGTCTTTACAAATGCCGACAAGTTTGGTCGTCCTTATGATGAGGAGCTCCATCGTGTCATCATTCACGGCATCCTTCACCTCTGTGGTATCAATGACAAGGGGCCTGGTGAACGGGAAATCATGGAAGCTGCAGAAGAAAAAGCGTTGGCCATGCTCTAAGCATCGCCAACGTTTTTGTTTAGATTCATTTATGGCAGATCAACAATTGATGTCCTTTGTCTGCCACCGTTGTAGCAAAGATATAAGTATCTCCGCCATCCTGAAGTTTCAGACGTTTGCGTAGCTCTGCCACTGAGAGCGGGAAGTTTCGCACAGCTATATTCGCCTGACGGATACCCTTCAGCGCCTCCTTCAGTTCACGTTTGTTCATAGAGGTCATCTTCTCTATCACAAAACATCGGCCAGGAAAATCCTGTACCTCTCTGTCTGAGACAAAAAGATGACTATTTCTATCAAGTGGTGCCACTTGAAAACGCTCTGCCAATTCCTCAAAACAACCAGCCTTCATGATAGAAGCGTTAGGAACATAAAGAAACTGGAAGGACAAAGGCAAAGCCGGAAGAGAAATCCTTTGAGTGGAAGCAGGCACAAAGGTGAATATCTGCCCATCATTAACGCAGAAGACCTGCAAAGGCTTGGCTTCTACTGACAGAACCAGTAGCAACTCCTTACACTCATTATCCACTGACACAATATGTACCTCGTTCACGGTCTTAAGATCTTCAACAGCTTTGCGCCAGTCTAACATCGGCGAGAGCTTGATCATCACCCGATCTGCCTTGGCTAACAGTTCCTCCCGCAGTTCAAGCACATTTGGCGTACAATCTGCTATGCCATAGGTGCGTCCACCGTGTTCATCACGACGAGCAGGATCGATAAAAATGAAGTCGGCATGTTCCATCGTATGCAAATATTCAACGCCATTGCCACAAAGCACCTCAACCTGATCCAAACCAAGCTGCCTATAATTCTCAGCTGTAATAGCACACAATTTCTCTTGCTGTTCGATGATAATCGCCTGTTGAAAACCTTTGGCAATAAAGGCAGCATCGACCCCAAAGCCTGCCGTGAGGTCAACAAAGCGCTGTCCCTTACCAGCAATCTGAGCTTTATAAATTGCCGTCGCCTCACTAGAGCATTGCTCCATCGAGAGATGTGGCGGATAGATGATTCCATCACGAGCAGCCCAAGAAGGCAACTTTGTACGAGCCTTTTGCCAGCCAGCAATCTGTTCCAGTGCATAGGTCATGTCAACCTCAGTATGCTTTGCACCCTGAAGTGCCAACTTTCGCACGTCATCAGTCCTGTGCTGCTGGATAAAATCAAGTGTTGCCTGATTGACTTTCATCTGGTAGTCTTGTCTGAACGGGCTTTATCCACACTACCAGCCTTTAACAAGCGCTGTTGAGCCTCATCATAGTCGATTCCCAACATATCCTGAAGCATCCGCGTGCCACGATCCACCAATTTAGCATTCGTCAGTTGCATGTTTACCATGCGGTTACCCTGCACGCGTCCCATACGGATCATGAGAGTGGTGGAGATCATGTTCAGCACCATCTTCTGCGCCGTTCCACTCTTCATCCTGCTGGAACCTGTTAGGAACTCAGGTCCCACGATAGTCTCAATAGGATAATCAACAGCTTTCGCCAACGGACTATTCGGATTACTGGTAATACAGCCCGTCAACAGCCCGTTCTCCTTAGCCAGCTTAACAGCTCCCATCACATAAGGTGTCGTGCCAGAAGCAGCAATACCGAGTACTGTATCATTAGCGGTGGGAGTATGAGTCTGTAGATCTTTCCAGCCTTGCTCAGAGATATCCTCTGCCCGTTCCACCGCATGACGCAAAGCCCGATCGCCTCCTGCAATAATACCTATCACCTTTGTATCGGGCACACCAAACGTGGGTGGTAATTCGCTGGCATCCAATACGCCCATACGACCACTGGTGCCTGCCCCGATATAGAAAAGTCGTCCGCCCTGGTTCATGCGATCCTCAACAGCCTTTACCAAGGCTTCTATCTGAGGGATAGCCCTGCGTACGGCATCTGCCACCCTGCAGTCCTCCTCGTTGATATGACGCAACAACTCTAAGATCGACATCTGTTCGAGATGATCGAAACGTGAGGGCTGTTCTGTGATTTTATCTACTTTATCCGGCATAGCTTATTTCAGAATCTGTTCTGCATGCTCTTTGGTCTTCACCTGCTTACCTGCAAAGATTTGCTCAATCACACCTTCTTCATTGATAATAAAGGTAGTGCGGATAGTGCCCATGGTCTTTTTACCATACATTGTCTTCTCGCCCCAAGCACCCATCGCCTGCATCAACGTCTTATCCACATCGGCAATCAACGGAAAAGGCAACTCATGCTTTTCCTTGAACTTCACGTGCGAGGCAGCAGAGTCCTTACTTACACCTACCACCTCATAGCCTGCACCCTGCAGTTCCTGATAGTGATCTCTCAGATTACAAGCCTCTGCCGTACAGCCGCTGGTATTGTCCTTCGGATAGAAGTATAGAACCAGCTTACGACCACGATAATCACTCAGACGGATATCCCGTCCTTGCTCGTCCTTGCCCAGAATCTCAGGCGCCTTGTCTCCAACATTCATAGCTTATCTGTTTTTAGTCTTCTAAATCTAAACTGTCTTTCTTCTTACGGTTTACCAATCCATCAATAAAGGAGAACACGATATACGTGAAGAGGCCGGCGATGATACCATCGGTAATACTGCTAGTGACAGGCATCAACAAGATGGTCAGGAAGGCAGGCATCGTCTCAGCAGGCTTCGACAGATTAATATGGCTGACAGAACCAAAGAGGTAGAAACCAGCCATAATCATCACAGGAGCCGTAGCCGCAGCAGGTATGGCAAGGAACAAGGGAGCGAGGAAAAGACTGACCACGAAACATAACGCAATCACAAGGGCAGTGAGACCTGTTCGACCTCCCTCGGCAACACCTGTGGCACTCTCTACATAGGTGGTCACTGTGCTACACCCAAGACAAGCGCCAGCCATCGTACCTAAGGCATCACTCAGCATGATATTCTGCATATATGGAATACGACCGTTCTTACGGATGAGTCCTGAACTAGCCATCACACCAACGATAGTACCAAGGCTATCGAACACATCGAAGAAAAGCATGGTGAGTACACAGACCCAAAGGTCTGGTGTAAGCAGGTAGTCCCATGAGAACTGGCAGAAAAGCGGGGCTGGCGACGTAGGCATATCAAAGAGATGATCAGGAATCATTGTTACACCCAAAGGAATACCGATAAGGGTGGTTAGAACGATGCTCAGAAGAAGGCCACCCTTCAGGTGCATGACGGTAAAGATGCCTGTCAGTACTATACCGATGACAAACAATATGGAAGAAGGACTTGCCAGTGTCTCCAGATGATTGAAAATAGTACCTTCAGCTAAGATGCCACTATTCTTAAAGCCAATCATGGCAACGAAGAAGCCGATACCAACGGCGATGGCGTGCTTCAATGATGTTGGCACCATCTCGAAAATAATCTGTCGTAAGTTGCTCAGACAGAGGAGTACAAAGAGCAGACCTTCCAAAAGAACTGCAGTGAGAGCAAACTGCCAGGGATAACCAAGTGAAATGCAGACGGTCTCGATGAAAAACAGATTCAGTGTCAGTCCTGGGGCCTGACCAAAAGGTCGTTTGGCCAAGAAAGCCATCAGCAGCGTACCTACGATCGTTGCAAGTGCTATGGCAGTAAACAACGAATCGACAGGAAAGCCTCTTGAACCAAGGGGCGCAAACATCGCAGGCAGAAGGGCCAAAATGTAAGACATCGTAATAAAAGTAGTAAGGCCGGAAACAATCTCGGTCTTCAGGCTATGACGCTGTGCAGAAAAGCCTACAAGTGCTAATATTTTCTCTTTCATACTCATTTGACAGGCAGGATCAAGTCGAACTTAGAACCATTAGTATAATCGGTATCGAGGGTCAGCGTACCACCAAGGCGCTCTGCTATCATACGGCCTACGGTCAATCCGAGACCAGTGCCCTGTGCAAAACTGTCGAGTTTAGTGAACCGCTCGAAGATATATTCCTTCTTGTCTGGGGGAATACCAGGACCAGTATCCTCTACAGAGAAGTGGAGCTTAGCGTCCTCCTGGCTCACCTTAAGGGTGATGCTGCCTACAGTCGTGAACTTGGCGGCATTATCAAGCAGTTTGGAGAGGACGATATGAATCAAACGCGGATGGGATTCAATCGTCTGATCAGCAGGCAACGTACATTGACAGTCGAGCGTTACAGTCTTTGCCACAATAGAACGGATTGTATCTGCAGCCTGATCGACGATGGCAGAAACAACACACGGTTCTGCTGGTGGCAGTTCTGAACTGCTCTCAAAATCGGAAATTAGGAGAAGATCATCAAGGATGGTCGTCAGAAGCCGGGTGTTCTCCTGGATACGCTCGCAGAAGTCCATCCGCTCGGCATCAGGCAGTTCGATATCCTTCATGGTGAGCACCTGCGTGAAACCACTGATGGCATTCAACGGTGTACGAATCTCGTGGGTCATACTCTGCATAAACGAGGTCTTGGCCCTTGAAGCCGCCTCTGCATGATCTCGCTCTATAGCCAGCTGTTTATTCTGTGCCACCACCACATTACGTTCACGCTGCAACTGCGTATTTTTGATCTGTAATCTGCGATTCCATCGGCTATTCAGCACGAGGAACACAAGCAAGGCAATAACACTCAAAATCATCGCCACACCACCAGTAGTAAAGCGGGAACGTTGCTTCAACAGATTGTTTTGCGACTGAAGCTCATTCAAAGAGAAACGCTTGTTCAACTGATTCAGCTGCTCACGGTTACTTGCCTTGATGATAGAGTCCTTCAGCAAATCATAGGCTCGCATGTCAGCCAGTGCCTCACGAAAGTTGCCAAGCTTCTCATATACCTTTGCACGATTATTCAGAGCGAGCTTTTTGATACCCAAATCATTACCAGCACCTTTTAGATATCCAGTGGCATAGTACAATGCAGCTTGATAGTTACCTTGTGCCATCGCCAGTTCACTACGATGGGCGAGCAGATTGTTTTGTTCAACAAGTTCATTGCCAGAAGCCTTCATGTAGTACTCAATCGAATCAATAAGCTGCGCAGCTTTAGCCACACTGTCCATTCCAATGAGATACGTGAATTTTGCCCTGTAATAGCTCAAATGCCAACTGGCATAAGCCTGCAAATCGTCAATATCTGTAGAGGCAGGCAAGTTACTCAGTAAGAAAACCCAATTTGTTAATAGCGAGTCGTAAGCAGCACTGTCCTGAGGAAGCGACAAGCAATCAGCATAACTACCATAAGTACTCACTAACGGCCCTTTTCTGCCACCTTTCGGATATATACTAATACTCGTCTTGTAGCATCGCTTAGCCTCATCTTTGATATCCTGCATCACATAAGCCGTACCCTGCACGTCATAACTCAAAGCGAGACCAAAGGAGTCGTTGCGCTCAATAGCATCCTCCTGCATGGCCTGTGCCTCCTCTATAGCATCTGCATATTCATTGAACCACACATGATCTTCAGCCAGATATTGCCACAGGATATAATAAAGCTGCCAGTTCTTCTGTTGACGAAGGAATTCAAGTGTCTTAGGAGCAACCATCAACAGAGAGTCATGCTGATCGTTGTTATAGTATCTTTGAGCTACACTAAACCTTGCATACACAGAATCATAGCTCACGCCAGAATGACGGGCTGAAGCACCGTCACGTTTGCATGAGACGGCTGTGGTAATGAGCACTGCAAGAAGCAGCAGAATGGGGAAAAATCGAGTTTGTTTCATGCTAGGCTGACTAATGCGTTATCAGGGTGCAAAGGTAAACATTCTTTTTGAAAAACACAAATATTGTGTTGATTATTTCAGATTCACTGCCCAGGGAACTGCTGGTAGATTCGCAGACCGTACTTCGAACAGGCACCATAGATATACTCCATCACCTCACTGGTATCATGCTCATAGTCGATAGCCGCCTGCGAACGCAACCAAAACATAAACTCCACACAGCAGCCTGCCTGCGTAGCCTCAGCCTGACGCACAAGCACAGGTTTCTCGCTAATCACCTTCGGATGCTTCTGGAGCCATTGCTCGATATGCTGCCTGAACTTAGTGATATTGGCCACACCATCATCATCAATGGTAATCGAACGGAAGTCAAAATAGACTTGGCGCACCTGTTTACGACCCTCACGCTGTTCCATTCCCAACCAGTTCTGGAAAGAGCCATCAACCAATGTCTGAGGCGTCACAGTGATGATAGTATTATCGAAGTTGCGTATCTTCACCGTCGTCAGACTGATCTCCTCCACCCTTCCGTTGGCACCAGCAGTAGGTACAGTCACCCAGTCGCCAATATGAATCATGTCATTATTGGTGAGACGGATACCTGCCACCAGTCCCTTAATCGTATCTTGGAAGGCCAGCATCAGTATGGCAGAAGCAGCACCCAGACCCGCAAATAAGGTGGTAGGATCCTTATCGATGATGATAGCCACAACCACGATAACTGCAATGAAGATCACGATGATCTTCAGAATACCACAGATAGAATAGAGATACTGCTGACGCGCTGTTCGAGGCCCATCCTCCAGCAGTTTAAAGGAGTCTGCGAATACGATCAACGTTCGCACAGCCATCACAGTGATGTAAATGGCAGTAAGACGAGCCAGCACTTCATGAACTGTTGGAAAATCGTAGAACGTCCAAGGCAGCAATAGCCAGATGACGATGGCTGGTACGATGCTACAAGCCGAAAGCAGAAGCTTACGATTGAAAATGACATCATCCCACTTAGCCCCAGTCTTTTTTGTCAAGCGCAAGACAATGGGCACCAGTATCCTACGACACAACAGACCTGCCACAACGGCAAGCAAAATAGCAATCAACGCCAGAACCGCATGACTGATATATGCCACACTGTCTCCCACTAAACCAAAGGTCTCCAACAAATGATCGACCCATAACTGTATCTTATCCATAATGTATATTGTTAGTCTTATAATCTATTTCACGAAAGCCCGCCTCGTTTGAAGGAGAACACTGAGCAGAATCAGGCAAATGCCGATATAGAAGGAGTAATTGAGCTCACGCCCCTCGCCAAAAATGAGGAAGGCAAGGATGATGGTATAACAAGGTTCGAGATTGTACGTCAGATTGACGGTAAAGGCAGAAAGGCGCTTCAACGCCTGGATCTGCAGCAGATACATACCAACCGTACAGAACAAGGCATGACAAAGCATCAACCAGAGGTTTGAACCCTCAGGGATGACGACGACAGGCTGAGAACTGGGGAAAAAGAGGAGATAAATCGGTATGATGGCCGACATCGCCACAAGTCCTCCAGACATCTGATACATCAGCACTGTCCGGCTGCGCACACCTACACTCGCCTTCTTGTTACAAATGGCATAAAGGGCACAGACTGCGGAAGACACCACACCGATGGAGATGCCATAACGATAACGCGCATCGAAGGAGAAGATACAGAACACACCCAACACTGTAATCAGCGAAAAGAACAGTTCAAGCCAAGAGAGACGCCGCTTAAAAATGAGAGGCTCAAACAGCGCCGTAAAAAAGCCTATCAGCGAGAAGCAGATGACGCCGATTGAGACATTCGAAGCCTTGATAGAGCCATAGAACAGAATCCAGTGGAAGCCCAACAAGGCACCACAACCACAAAGTTGCAGGAACTTACGCCATCCGACGCGAGGCAGACCCGTAAACACCAGCAGAATCGCGCTCGTGAACAGCATCCGATACCACACGATATCCACCTCGTTGAGTGTAATCAGCCTGCCAAACAAGCCCGTAAAGCCTGCCAACAGCACACTCAGGTGCAACTGCACAAAGCCCTTCTGAGTCTCGTTCATCATCGGCTATCGTCTTTTCTTAGGTTTGGGCTCAGGCAGGACTTTGCAAGTCTCGCGGACAATCTGCGAGAGATAATCGCGATCATCGACATCTGCGATATAGAAATAATCCTTTGCCCCTTCGTAAGGCGGACGCAGATCCTCGGCTCGTAACAGCTTCCGAGCCTCCTCCGTAGGCTTCAGATAAAAGCAGTCGTCGCAGATGAGTCCGAAAATCTTCCCGTTGCAGTAGATGCCATATTCACCAAACATCTTCTTCAACGTAATCTCCCCAGCCCCACCGCACTGATCAGCGATGTACTGCACAAAGTCAGAACTACAAGCCATATCGCTATTTGTTTTGATAACGCAGCTCGATAACATCCCAGTCGATGATCTGCCAAAGGGCGGCGAGATGGTCAGGACGACGATTCTGGTAATCGAGGTAGTAAGCGTGCTCCCAAACATCAAACGTCAGCAGTGGTTTCAGGCCTTTCTGAACAGGATTAGCCGCATTCGGCTCCTGAGTGATGACAAGTTTGCCGTTCTGATCTGCTGAAAGCCATACCCAACCGCTGCCGAAGAGTGTTGCACCCTTCTTCTGGAATTCTTCTTTAAAAGCTGCAAACGAACCAAAATCGCGCACGATAGCCTCAGCCAATGCTCCTGTTGGCTCTGCCTTTGTTGGCTTAGCGGCAAACTGTCCGAAATACAATTCGTGGTTCAGAATCTGTCCTGCATTATTCAGGATACCACCAGTCGCCTTGCAGACGATCTCCTTTAGTGTCGCCTCCTCAAAACCGCTGCCAGCCAACAGTCCGTTCAAGTTATTCACATAAGCCGCCAAGTGCTTTCCATGATGGAAACCTATCGTCTCACGGCTAATCACAGGCTCCAACGCCTCTGCTGCATACGGCAGCGCCATTAATTCAAACTTACCCATACCTTATTTATTATGTAGATTTCGCCACAAAGATACGCATTGTTTCGCAAATAAGCAAGAAAGAATAGGGAATTTAACCGATATAAATAGGGATTTTCCTTCTCGGATTACAAAAATTATTCTCACTTTTGCAACGTCAAATCATAAAACATAGAAAGGTATGAAAGAAAATCGGATTATTGCATCGGCCCTTATAGCACTGGGCATCTTGTGTATGGGATGGTTTATCAAGGCTGGCATCGACAATTTTGCCAACAAGGACCGTAATGTAACTGTAAAAGGACTGGCAGAGCGCGAAGTGCCTGCAGATAAAGTGACGTGGAGCATCGGCACGAAGGTAACTGGCAACGATCTGCCCATACTCTATGAAAACATCAATATCCAAACAGACAAGATTAAGAGGTTCTTGCAACAAAACGGTCTTGAAGAGAAGGAAATCACGGTGAATCCGCCAACAATCAGCGACTTGGAGGCTCGCGAATGGGGCGACAACCAGAAGAACTTCCGCTATATCGTCACCACCACGATTACTGTGGCGACAAATAAGGTGGCGGAGGTCAACAAAGCCATATTCAAGCAGGCAGAGTTGCTGAAACAGGGTGTAGCCATCGATAACAGCAACCCTCAATACGAATACGCCTCATTCCAGCAGATGAAGCCAGAGATGATGGCCGAGGCTATCAAGAACGCACAGAAGACTGCCGAGCAATTTGCCGAAGCCAGCAAATCGGAGCTGGGTCAGATACAGACAGCCGGACAAGGCCAGTTCGAAATCGAAGATCGCGACCAAAACACCCCTTATATCAAGAAGCTGCGCGTCGTGACCACCATCACCTACTCGCTGAAAGACTGATCTATAAGTCCAAAAAAAGAGCTATCTTTGAAAATTAATTTGGCTATTCAAGAAAAAAGTATTATCTTTGCAGCAAATTTCCGTTGCAAAGTTTGGGATGCAGGTTTCAAAGTTTGGGATGTACATACCAAAGTTTGGGATGGAGATTTCAAAGTCTAAAACGAAAAAAGATAAGAATAGTATGGCAAATTATGTAATCAAGGAAATGCCCGCAGGTATGGGCAACGGCAAAAAAGGAAGAACCTTCCCTAAAATGCAGATCTATACGGAATTTGACTACGAAAAGGTGGTTGAACTCATTCACACCAACTCGCCCGCCTTCAGTCAGGCAACGATTCGTGGCGTACTTGACACATTAGGGGTCGTCTTGAAGAACTATCTCCCGATGGGTCACACGATGAAGATCGACAATCTGGGCGTCTTCTCGCTCTCACTCGAATTTGCCGATGAAAAGGCGGAAAATGTCGCTCAGCAGGAGACTTCTGAACCAAAGACGAAATACCATCACGTAAAGGTAAAGGGCGTGAACTTCAAGGTTGACAAGAAGCTGATTAAGGCCATCAACAAGGAGAACACCTTCGAACGCACATCCAGCAATGCCGTATCTCGCTCACCCTACACCCCAGAAGAGCGTCAGCAACGCGCCCTGCAACATATCAACAAGCATGGCTTCATCACTCTCCAAGACTACGCCACCCTCAATCACCTCAGTCGCAGTGCAGCCTCGCGAGAGCTCTCCAAACTTACCTCTTCTCCCACCTCCCCCATCGCCTCCAACGGCGCCGGCTCCCACAAATTCTGGGTGCGCAGAAATTGAAGGATTTCTTTATAAAATAATATGGAGGTCAGAATGCCTCCACACATTTTTAAGAAACCAAAGATCTATACCTGTGATTACTCATCTGAAAAATCCGTCTATCCATTCGGCCTGCTCCTTGCTGAGCCGCTTGTATTGAACATATCGGCTGATGCCGTGAGCTTCAAGTTCATCACGTCCAAGACCCTCGCCGTCGAATTTTGCCGCAGTATTTGTCAGGACAAAACAATGCATATCTGGAACGAAAGTCTGTCTCCAGTATTGTTTATCCGTTCTTTCGCAATCTGTGTCAGTAACCTCAAGACGATACATGATTTTATCATGCTCGTGGTCGGAAATAAAAAGATAGACGATATCACCACGTTGCATCTTCTTATTCGCTTTCTTCCAGAAAGCAATTCCTCGATCGCGGATGCATCCAATGTGGTCGATGAAGTCCTCCAAACCAATGAGTAAGTAGTAGTTCATTCCGCAACCTCCTTTCCGTACTTCGTGCGATACTTCATGCAATCATTATAACATGAGTCGGCAAAAAGCTGATGTATAGCTGCGTTGCCGTGCTGACGATTCATCAACAAGAGCTGAGAATCCTTCTTGTAGTTACTTGCGTCAAGCTTCCTGTCTAGAGCATCAATTGCCTCCCAGAGCATTTTATCCTTCTCGGCCATTTTTGTTGCTTCATTTAACTTCTTGTTTATCGTTAATGGGGCAAATATACGAATAATTTCCGAATAATGGCATCATTAAGCATAAAAAATACAGAATGTGTTGGAGTTTAAGGAAAAAACAACTACCTTTGCTGCATCAAATCTTAAATAAGTATGAAAGACCAGCGAGCAAAGTTTGAAAGCAGGAAAGCATTTGCGGGGGAGAAGAAGCCCTCGATGCAACGACGGTGTTTGGATCATGACTACACCGCTCGGCGTATGTATATGGTTACAATGGTGACGGAGGGGCGGAAACCGCTCTTTGGTAAGGTGATGGGGAGAAGCGAGGCTATTGAGCCTTCGCCAGAGGCGCCTCATATTGAGCTGTCGCCATTGGGAGAGGCGATAGCAGGGATATGGCGATTGATCAGCAGCCATCATCCAGAAGTGAAGGTGGTGGCGCTACAGATGATGCCTGACCATCTGCATGCGATACTATTTGTAAGGGCGCAGATGGAGAAGCCGTTAGGGAAGGTGCTGCTGGGGGTTAAGCAGGCTTGTAATCAGGCGTTTAGGGAACTGATGACGGAGGAGTTTGTTGCTGTGGCACAGCAACATGCACAACAGAGCCGCGACAATGGGCTGCTGTTTGCGAAGGGCTTTAATGATCAGATTTTGCTGAGGGAGGGGCAGCTGGAGCGATGGCTAAATTATCTGAAGGATAACCCAAGGCGATTACTGATGAAACGCGAGAATCCAGACCTCTTTAGAGTACAGAGGGGGCTGACGTATGCGGGGATTAGCTTTTCGGCTATTGGAAATCGGTTTTTACTCCAAAGGCCGTTAAAGCTGCAAGTGCAATGTTCGAGGAGGATCAGCGAGGAGGAACTGAAGGCTAAGATTAAGGAATGTCTCTGGGCTGCAAGGCAAGGGGCTGTGCTGGTATCGCCTGCCATCTCTAAGGGCGAGAAGGCGATTATGAGAGTTGCTTTTGAAAAGGGATTGCCGCTGATTTATCTACAAGAGAATGGATTTACGGATTTAGCGAAACCTGGGGGAATGAGGATGGATGCCTGCGCAAAAGGGCAATTACTAATACTGGCTCCTTGGGAGCATCATAATGAGAGAATTCTCATTAAGAGGGGGCAATGCTTGGAGCTTAACGAGATGGCGAGGGCAATTTGCGAGGATTGAGCGTTGGGTGTGTTGCTGTGGCACAGCAACATACAGAACAAAATAGCGCCGCAGATCTCTTACCTGCGACGCTATTTATTAATAAGGTGAATCGTTAATTAGCCAATGTATGCTAAAATGACATTAACGGCCTCTTCCTCAGTCTTGCCATCCATAGAAATGACCAGATCGTAGTTACGAGTGTCGTAGCGCGATGTGTGGGCGTTGTTCTTCATATACTCCTCTCGCGTCTCGTCTACCTCCTTGATGACCTTCTTTGCTTCCTTCTCACTAAGACCCTGCTTAGCCATAACACGCTCCAAGCGATGCTCCATAGAGGCCTGAATGAGTATGTTCAGACGATTATGATTGTCATTCATAACAAAGAAAGCAGAACGACCAGCTATGACACACGACTCCTCATTGGCAATACTATGTAAGATTTCCTTTTCAGCCTTCAACACAGCCTCGGAAGTCACATATTTTTTATTTTCCTCATCGTAATGCTCGGAAGAGTTGGCTGCTGCTTCTCCCAAAATCAACACACGTTTGATTTCTTCCCACCAACTGCGGTTATTGCCTTTCAGTTGCTCTATTTGATCTAATGTCATATCAAACTTCTCTTCCAAAGGCTTAGCAAGTGCCTTGTCATAGTATGGCACACCCAGCTTTTCAGCCAATATGCGCCCGACGGTACGGCCACCGCTGCCCAACTCACGATTAATAGTGATGACAAATCTTTCGTTTTTATTCATAATATTTATAATTTTCGTTATTCCTATATAATAAATAAGGTAATGGGGACACGATAGCCCCCATTACCGATAGATGGTTTTAGTCGGCAAGCTTAGCCTTGATCATCTCGCGGTTGAGGCGAGCGATGTTGGCGATGGTCTCGTTCTTCGGGCAGACGGCCTCGCAGGCGCGAGTGTTGGTGCAGTTACCGAAGCCGAGTTCGTCCATCTTGGCGATCATGTTCTTCACACGACGGGCAGCCTCTACGCGACCCTGCGGAAGCAGAGCGAGCTGGCTGACCTTCGATGATACGAACAGCATGGCTGAACCATTCTTACAAGCAGCGACGCAAGCGCCACAGCCGATGCAAGATGCGCAGTCCATAGCCTCGTCAGCATCCTCTTTAGGAATCAGGATAGCGTTGGCATCCTGAGCCTGACCTGTGCGGATCGTGGTGTAACCACCAGCCTGGATGATCTTATCGAAGGCATTGCGGTCAACCATACAGTCTTTAATCACGGGGAAAGCAGCTGAACGCCAAGGCTCAACAGTGATCACATCACCATCGTTGAAGCGGCGCATGTAGAGCTGACAGGTGGTAGCACCGCGCTCTGTCTTGCCGTGAGGCGTACCGTTAATATACAGCGAGCACATACCGCAGATACCCTCGCGGCAGTCGTGATCGAACACGAAGGGCTCCTTGCCTTCGTTGATGAGCTCCTCGTTCAGGATGTCGAGCATCTCGAGGAACGAGGTATCATCGGGAATATCGTGCATCTCGTGGGTGTCGAAATGTCCCTGGTCCTTGGGGCCGT
>JAEEGG010002703.1_pt1 | contig 45377 bp, 40 predicted proteins | sample 9134161 | NCBI WGS metagenome assembly JAEEGG01 (sample SAMN16246543, study PRJNA631951) | gut metagenome | biome: gut microbiome; feature: rumen; material: CR-attached | host: Bos | place: Iran: Karaj | collected 2018-10 | reverse complement strand
TATAGATTCAACCGCAGGAGCTTTCACGGGCAGATCTTTGACCGCTTGGTCCTTGCCGTTTCCTCCTGCAACTAAATCTTGTGCCTTGCTGAGTTAAGCCGATAACCAGAATCGGGATTTGTCGAGCCGACGCATCCACGCCGCAGGGGACGGGTTCCCCGTCCCGCGGTACCGTTTCGCCGCGTCGTGACGTGCGGGCCGGGAGACCCGGCCCTACGGGCGAGCGTATCATTTCTGTTTGAATGGGCTGAACAGTTACGACCGTTTTGGACAAAAAATGCAATTTTCCAAACACTTCCCTTTACAAAACGGGACGAATGTGATAAATTATTGTTGAATCGGTATCTCTAACCTTCTGCGGCGCTGCCGTCGGGCGGGGCTGCCGATGGATCGCAAGGCATTAACTTGGAGGTGAAAAGGACAGTGAGAATCACATTTCGCGGCGGCGTGCATCCGAAGGGACACAAGGACCTGAGCAGCGAAGCGCCGCTGCGTCCGTTTAACCCCAGCGGGGAGATGGTGTTTCCCCTATCCCAGCACATCGGCAAGCCTGCAAAGGCCGTCGTGAAGAAAAACGACCCGGTCCTTGCGGGGCAGGTGATCGGCGAGGCGGACGGCTTCGTCTCGGCCAACGTCATCTGCTCCTGCTCCGGCAAGGTCGCCGCAGTGGAAAAGCGGCGCACCATCTCCGGCCAGCTTCTGGAATGCGTGGTCGTGGAAAACGACGGGCAGTTCACGCCCGCCGCAGATTATGAGACCAGGCGCGATCTCAGCGATCTGACCGACCGGGATATCTTAGACGCCGTGAAGGCGGCGGGCATCGTCGGCCTGGGCGGCGCGGGCTTCCCCACGCACGTCAAGCTGGCCCCGAAGAATCCGGACGCGATCCGCTACGTGATTGCCAACGGCGCGGAGTGCGAGCCCTATCTGACCTGCAACGACCAGCTCATGCGGACGAAGGCCGCGGAGATCGTCGAGGGGCTGGAGCTCATCCTGCGCCTGTTCCCGAACGCGGAGGGCGTCATCGGCATCGAAAAGAACAAGCCGCAGGCAATCGCCGCGATGGAGCAGGCTGCTTCCGGCAAAAAGCGGATTTCCGTCCGCGCGCTGGAAACCAAGTATCCGCAGGGCGGCGAACACAATCTGATCAAGGTGATCGTCGGGGCGGATTACCCCGTGAAGATGCTCCCCGCAGACATGGGCTGCATCGTGGATAACGTCGGAACGATCTACGCGATCCAGCGCGCCGTCTGCTACGGCGAACCGCTGTTTACCCACGTGCTGACCGTGACCGGCGAGGCGATCGCAAAGCCCGGAAACTTCATCGTCCGCGACGGCACCAACGTCCGCGAGCTGCTGGAGGAATGCGGCGGCTTCCGCGAGGACCCGAAGAAGGTCCTGGCCGGCGGCCCGATGATGGGCTTCGCCCTCGGCTCGCTCGAGGTCCCGGTGGTCAAGACGACCAACGGCCTGACCTGTCTGGTCGAGGACGGCGTGGAGCTTGCGCGCAAGCGCGTCACCCATTGCCTGGGCTGCGGCCGCTGCACCACTGTCTGCCCCACCGGTCTGCTGCCCGGCCTGATGGCCGACGCAGTGCGCAAGGGCGACTATGAGCGCTACGAAAAGAAGCTCTACGGCCTGGAATGCGTGGCCTGCGGGTCCTGCACCTATATCTGCCCCGCAAACCGTCCGCTGACCGAGACCTTCAAGCGGGTCAAGGCTGAAATCATGGCGCAGAAACGCGCCGCACAGGCGGGAGGTAAAAAATGAATCCGACGTTGAATCTCTCCTCCGGCCCGCACGTCCGTGGGAAGCTGACGACGGCCCGGATCATGTTCCTGGTCTGTCTGACCCTGCTTCCCACCGCGGCCGTCGGCGTTGCGGTCTACGGCCTGCACGCCCTCTGGATCATCGTGGCCTCGGTCGCCTCGGCCTGGGCGACGGAATTTATCTTCGATACGCTGACCAACCGGCCCGACACCTGGAAGGACGGCAGCGCCATCGTGACCGGCCTGATGCTTGCGCTGACGCTCTCGCCCAGCGTGCCGCTCTACATCCCGATCATCGGCGGCATCTTTGCCATCGGCGTGGTCAAGTGCTGCTTCGGCGGCCTGGGCAAGAACTTCATCAACCCAGCGCTTGCGGCACGATGCTTTCTGCTGATCTCCTTCCCGACCGCAATGACGGAGTTCGCGGTGGACGGCGTGTCAATGGCGACGCCCGTGGCTGAGCTGGCCGCCGGCAAGGCTGTGAACATCACGCAGATGTTCCTCGGCACCACCAACGGCGTCATCGGCTCCTCGGTCCTCTGCCTGCTGATCGGCGGCATGATCCTCTGGTCGCTGGATATCATTCACGGACAGATCTGCTTCTCCGTTCTCGGCGGCTTCACCCTGTTCATGGCCATCTTCGGCGGGCAGGGCTTCGATCCCAAGTTCCTGGCCGCCCACCTCTGCGGCGGCGGCGTGGTGATCGGCGCCTTCTTCATGGCCACCGATTACGTCACCTCCCCGGTCAGCCGCCTCGGCCAGACGGTCTACGGCGTTCTGATCGGCGTCCTCGGCGCGCTGTTCCGCATCTGCGGTCACGCCGCCGACTCCTTCAGCTATTCCGTCATCGTGGGCAACCTCCTCGTCCCGCTGATCGACACCTACGTCGTATCCAAGCCCTACGCCTTCCGCAAGTCCGCCCTGCGCATTCAGCGCGGCGAGCCGCGCAAGACCCTGGGCGAGCTGATCCCCAAGCCTGTGATCGCCCTGACCGTGATCGCTCTGGTCGCAGGCCTGGCCCTGTCCGGCGCGTTCAGCGTCACGAAGGACACCATCGACGCGCAGGAGCGCGCCAAGGCTGCGGCGGCCTACCGGTCCGTCCTTCCCGGTGCGGAGGACTTCACCTTCCTGGATAACCTGACCGCCGACTACGCCGGCAAGACCTACGGCACGGAATTCGGCAACGTCACGATCAACGAGGCCGTCGAGGGCAAGGATGCCGCCGGCAAGACCGTCGGCTACGGCATCAACGTGACCTCCAACGAGGGCTACGAGGGCAACGTCTCCCTCACCGTCGGCGTCACCGCCGAGGGCGTCGTGACCTCCATCTCCTATACCAACCTCAAGGAGACGCCCGGCAAGGGCATGCTCTGCGGCGAGCCGGCCTTTATGGACCAGTTCAACAACCGCCGCGTGACGGCCTTTGCGCTCAACGCCTCCGGCGACAATTCGATCGACGGCGTCACCGGCGCAACGATCACCTCCAAGGCTTCGGTCAACGCGGTCAACGCCGCCCTGGACTTCTTTGCGAACGTGATAAGGGGGGAATGAGATGAACAAGTATTTAGAGCGCCTGTATAACGGCGTCATCAAGGAGAACCCCACCCTGATCCTGCTGCTCGGCATGTGCCCGACGCTCGCGGTCTCCACCCAGGCGACCAACGGCATCGGCATGGGCCTTTCCACCACGGCGGTGCTGATCCTCTCCAACGTGGTCATCTCCGCGCTGCGGAAGGTCATCCCCGACCAGGTCCGGCTTCCGGCCTACATCGTCATCGTGGCCTCTCTGGTCACGGTCACGGAGCTGCTCATGAAGGCCTACGTCCCCGCGGTCTACGAGGCTCTGGGCATCTACATCCCGCTGATCGTGGTCAACTGCATCATCCTGGGCCGCGCGGAGGCCTACGCCAACAAGCACTCCGTCGGCCTGTCCGCGATGGACGGCCTGGGCATGGGCATCGGCTTCACCCTGGCGCTGACGCTGGCGGCTGCGGTCCGTGAGATCCTCGGCAGCGGCACCGCCTTCGGCGTTCGCATCCTGCCCGCTGCGGTCGAGCCCATCGGCATCTTCGTCCAGCCTCCCGGAGCCTTCCTGGTCATTGCCCTGTTTATCGGCATCATGAACGCGATCGGGATCAAGACGCGCCAGCGCGAGCTGGTCGAAAGCGGCTGCGACGGCTGCTGCGCCACCTGCGCGGCTGCCTGCCAAAAGAAGGAGGCGGCTGACAAATGAAATCTCTGATTTTAATTATCATCACTACTGCCTTCATCAACAACGTGGTGCTCAATCAGTTCCTGGGCATCTGCTCCTTCCTCGGCGTCTCCAAGCAGATGAAGGCCTCCGCCTCCCTGGGCGGCGCGGTCATTTTCGTCATCACCATCGCCTCTGCGGTCGCGAGCCTGCTGTATGACTACGTCCTCAAGCCCAACGGCCTGGACTACATGAAGACCATCGTCTTTATCCTGGTCATCGCGGCCCTGGTTCAGATCGTCGAGATGTTCCTCAAGAAATCCTCGCCCTCGGTCTATAAGGCCCTGGGTATCTACCTGCCCCTCATCACCACCAACTGCGCGGTCCTCGGCGTGGCGCTGACCAACGTTCAGAACGGCTACAACTTCCTTGAGAGCGTTCTGGCCGGCTTCGGCACCGGCGTGGGCTACACCGTTGCCATCGTTCTGCTGGCAGGCGTCCGCAGCCGGATCGACGAGGAGGCCCTGCCCGCGCCCCTGCGCGGCGCGCCCATCGTTCTGATCGCCGCGGCCCTGATGTCCATTGCGTTTATGGGCTTCTCCGGCCTGTCGTTCTAAGGAGGGCGCGTTATGAACGGTAACATAATTCTGATCACGACCCTCGTCATCACCGTCATCGGCGTCCTGGTCGGCTTCGGCCTGGTCTTTGCCGGAAAGAAGTTCCGCGTGGACGTGGACGAGCGTGAGACCGCCGTCCGCGAGATCCTGCCCGGAAACAACTGCGGCGCCTGCGGCTTCGCCGGCTGTGACGCAATGGCTGCCGCCATCGTCAAGGGCGAGGCGCCGGTCAACGGCTGCCCGGTGGGCGGCGGGCCGGTCGCGGAGAAGATCGCGGCCATCATGGGCACCGACGCCGGGAGCGTCGAAAAGAAGGTCGCCTTCGTCCGCTGCAAGGGAAGCTGCGAGTTCACGAAGAATCAGGGAACCTACGTCGGCCTGGAGGACTGCCGCTCCGCCCAGATGAACGGCATCCGCTTTACCGACTGCGATTACGGCTGCCTGGGTCTCGGCTCCTGCGTGAAGGTCTGCCCGGAAAACGCCATCACGGTCAAGGACGGCATCGCCGCCGTCGATCCCCGCAAGTGCGTCGGCTGCGGCCTCTGCGCCAAGACCTGCCCCCGCAATCTGATCGAGCTGGTTCCCGAAAGCAAGCTGGTCCGTGTTCGCTGCTCCAACCGGGACAAGGGCCCGACGGTCAAGAAGGTCTGCTCCGCCGGCTGCATCGGCTGCATGCTCTGCACCAGGCTCTGCCCGACCAAGGCGATCACCGTGGAAAATAACCTGGCGCATATCGACTACGAGGCCTGCATCCAGTGCGGCAAGTGCGCCGAAAAGTGCCCCGCCCACGTCATCAACCTGCCCCTGCGTTCCGCGAACCCGGAAGCGCCTGCGTCCCAGGCCGCCCCGAACGGCTGAGGCCAAAGAGGAGAAAAAACGATATGAACAAGAAAATGCTCATCTACAAGGTGATCTGCACCATCGTGATCATCGCCGCAGCCATCCTGCTGCTGACCGGCGTGTTCAACAAAAAGGACAGCATGTATCACCTGGCCGACCGCAGCAAGATCGGCCCCCTGACGAAGGAGGACGTCAGCTACCGCACCGTCGCCGCCCCGACCCAGACGCTCAAGGACGGCACCATTGGCGCCGAGGCCTGGAAGGAGATCTACCCCTACATCACCCAGACCATGTATGCCAATGCCGACAACGCCGAGATCGTCAGCTATCTCGAGCAGGACCCCTATCTGGTCCAGATCTACGAGGGCTACGGCTTTGCGAAGGACTACGGCTCCGCCCGCGGCCACGCCTACACCCTTGAGGACGTCCACGAGACCAAGCGCCCCCACGCAACGGCAAACTGCCTGACCTGCAAGACCCCGTCCTTCACCAAGATGGTCCAGGATCAGGGCGTCGGCGTCTACACGAAGGACTTTGAAGAGGTCTATAACGAGATCCTGGCCAACGGCGAGGTCATCAGCTGCTACACCTGCCACGGCAACGACGCCGGCAGCAAGGGCGCGCTCCGCGTGACCCACACCTACGTGAACAAGGCCCTGGGTGAGAACGTCTCCACGATCGACCCCGCCACCCTGTCCTGCGGTCAGTGCCACATCGAGTACTACTTCACCAACGTGGACAGCGACGGCGACGGCAGCCCCGACAACGAGGCCATGATGCCCTATCACAGCGTCGAGGAGATGACGCCCGAGGCGATCCTCGCCTACTATGACGGCATTGCCGGCAAGGACGGCGAGCCGGGCTTCTACGACTGGATCCAGGAGGCCACCGGGACCAAGATGCTCAAGGCGCAGCACCCCGAAATGGAGACCTATCTCCAGAGCGTCCACGCCCAGAACGGTCTGAGCTGCGCCGACTGCCACATGGCGATTGAAATGCAGGAGGACGGCACCGTCAACCACAGCCACGAGCTGGTCAGCCCGCTTGCAAGCCAGACCATTCTCTCCACCTGCGTCCAGTGCCACGGCAGCACGAACATGGTCGAGAAGGTCCGCCGCATTCAGGATACCATCACGGCCCGCGAGACTGTGATCGGAAATAAGCTCGCCGCCTTCAAGAACGACTTTGCCGACGCGCTCTCTGCCGGAAACCTCTCCGAGCAGAAGATCGCCACGCTCCACAAGCTCCACCGCGAGGCCCAGTGGTTCTTCGACTTCTGCTACGTTGAGAACTCCGAGGGCGCGCACAACTCCGCCCTGGCGAACCACTGCCTCGACGTTGCCGAGGAGAAGATCACCGAGGGCATGGCGCTGCTGGGCGAGGGCTGATCCCCAAACCATTCGCCGATTCCGGGAGAGGCGGGCAGCTTCTCCCGGAATCCTGCATGAAACCGGCTTTGCGAAGCAAAAACCGCCTGCGCAGGGCCTTGATCCGCCGAAGGTCCTTCGGATGGATCGGAAGCCCCGCATGAAAGGATAAACGATGCTGAAAAAGACCTGGAGGTTTCTGACCTCCATGAAATTTGCCATCCTGCTGCTGGCAGTTCTGACCCTGGCCTGTGTTTTCGGCTCCGTGATCCCGCAGGGCGGGACGCTGGACGAGTATCTCGGCGCCTACGGCGAACGCGGCGGGGCGCTGATCGTGGGGCTCTGCCTGGACGACGTCTTCCACAGCACTTGGTTCCTGGTTCTGACCGTCCTGCTGGTCTGCGACCTGCTCTACTGCAATCTGATCCGCCTGCCGAGCCTGTTCAGCCGGATGAAGCGCTTCCGCGACCCGCAGACGGCCTGGCGGCTGAGCGAGGCCGCGCAAGCCTTCAACGAAGCCGGGACGCCGGCGGGAGAGGAAGCAGAGCCGAAGCCCGCCCGCCGAAGGCAGGAGCCCGCGGTCTGCACCCTAAAGCAGGTTCCCGACGCGGCTGCGGTCTTTGAAACCCTGCATATGAAGCCCGTTTCGGGCGAGCGGGCCGGGCGGAAGACCCTCTTTGCCGCGCAGAACAGCGTCGGTCTCTGGGGCGCGTGGGTGACGCACCTGGGCATTCTGCTTCTGATCGTCGGCTTCACCCTGGGCCAGACGACGCGTCAGCTCTATACGGTCCACGGCGTTCCCGGCCAGACCCTTCCCGTGGGGGATACCGGCTGCACCCTGACGATCAACGACTTTGACGTCTCCCTGACCGACAGCGGCGTAGCCAGTCAGTTCACCTCCGACGTCACGATGCGCGACCCAGCAGGGGCCACGGAATCCGCCGTCGTCAGCGTCAACCGGCCCGGCGATCTCTTCGGCTATAAGGTCTTTCAGAATTCCACCGGCACTGCGGCCAAGGTCACGGTCACAAAGGACGGAGCCGTCGTCCAGGAGGAGGTCCTCTGCGCCGGCGACTACCTCTACGTTCTGGATACGCCGATGGCCCTCTTTTTCAACGGCTACTACCGGGACGCCCTGGATTTCGGCGGCATGAAGGCGGACGCCTTCGCCTGGTCCACCTACTATAACGGCGTCTACAGCGAGACCCGCTATCAGGCCGAGGGCGAGACCGCCATCTCCACCGACAGCATCCGGGTCGTCTTCTCCGAGCCGCAGAGCTACACCCTGCTCCAGCTCAAGCGGGAGCGCTTCATCTGGCTCGTCCTTCTGGGCGGTCTGGTCACGCTGGCCGGTCTGGTCCTGTCCTTCTATCTCCAGCCCCGCCGCCTCTGGGCCGAGCAGACCGAGGCCGGCTGGACCGTCCACGGCGAGAGCCGCAAGGGCGGCGCGCTCTTCCGCGACCGTCTGCGCGAGGCCGCCGGAGAGAACGGCCCAAAAACCACATAGGATACCCTTCGCCTGCCCCAATGAAATCATCATAAGGAGCAATGACTATGCTGAAAGCCGAAAGCACCCTCTTCTATCTTGTCCTGGGCTGCTATTTCCTGGCAATGGCGATCCACTTTGTCTTTTTGGCGATCCGGAAGGAGAAGCTCTCCAAGCTCGCCCTGCTGGTGCAGCTCGTCGGTCTGATCCTGCACACGGCTGCCATCGTCTGCCGGGGCATCGGAGCCGGACGGCTTCCGCTGACCAACCAGTATGAGTTTGCCACCAGCTTTGCCTGGGGTCTCTGCCTGGTCAGCCTGATTTTTGTCCGTCGGTTCAAGTTCCCGGTCCTCGGCGCCTTCGTTGCGCCGCTGATCTGCCTCATCATCGGCTACGCGGCCTTCCAGAATCGGGAGGTACGCGACCTCATGCCCTCCCTGCGCTCAAGCTGGCTGGGCTTCCACGTCTCCACGGCGATCATCTCTTACGGCTCCTTCGGCGTCAGCGCCGTCGTCTCTGCGATCTTCCTGTTCCGCGGCCGGATGCGGGACGATCACTTCTGGGGCCAGCATATCCCGCCCCGGGAGAAGCTCGACGCGATCAGCTACCGGTCGGTCTGTCTGGGCCTGCTGTTTCTGACCTTCACGATCCTGTCCGGCGCGATCTGGGCCGAGCAGGCCTGGGGCAGCTACTGGTCCTGGGACCCGAAGGAGACCTGGTCCCTGATCACCTGGATCATCTACGCCATCTATCTCCACCTGCGGCTCGGACGGGGCTGGCGGGGCAAATCCGCCGCGATCTTTGCCGTCGTCGGCTTTGTTGCCGTCCTGTTCACCTACGTCGGTGTCAACACCCTTCTCCCCGGCGTGCATAGCTATCGTTAGAACGGCTGTACGCCGCCCGGAGCGGGTCAGCTGAAAATAACACATCATCAGAAAGGAAGAATGAAAATGTTTTGTGGTAATTGCGGTGCCCAGTGCCCCGATGGAGCGGTCTTTTGTACCGCCTGCGGCGCACAGCTCGGGCAGCAGGGAGCGGAGGCTGCAATCCCCAGCGCCGGCGCGTCGGCCGCGCCCGTGGGCAACGCACAGCCCTACTATGCGCCCGTGACGCCCAAAGCGCCCAAGCAGAAAAACCCCAAGACCAAGAAGATCGTGATCGGCGTCGTTGTGGGCGTGCTGGTGCTGGCCGCCATTGCAACGGGACTGATCCTGCTGCTGACGCGCCCGGAGACGATCAACCTCAACGAGTATCTGAAGATCGAAGCAGAAGGCTACGATGGCTACGGCAGCGTCCGGGCCACGATCGACTGGGACGCCATCGAGAAGAAGTACGGCGACGAGATCGAGTTCTCTGACGAGGCGAAGGATGCGATTGGCCTGTCCTCGAGCCAGATCAAGCGGCTCTCCCCGATCACCGTCCTCTCCGAGGTTATCGACGTGGACTTGGATAAGTCCTACGACTGCGCCAACGGCGAGCAGATCGCCTATAAGTGGGACGTCCCGAAGAAACTCGAGGAAGCCTTCAACGTCAAGTTCGAATACGAAAAGGGCACCTACACGGTCAGCGGCCTGAAGGAAGTTGAAACGTTCGACCCGTTCGAGCATCTGACTGTTTCCTTCTCCGGCATCTCCTCGGACGGCAGCTGCGAGATCGAATATGACGGCGAAATCTTCAACTCCTGGAGCTTCACGGTCGATCCGCAGTACGATCTGTCCAACGGCGACACGGTCACGGTCAGTCTGGATTCCTACTCTGACGACGAATACCTCGTCGAGGAATACGGCAAGATCCCCAGCGTCAGGGAGAAGGAGTATACCGTCACCGGCCTGGTCGAATACGTGAACAGCTATTCCGAGCTGACGGAGGACTTCCTCACGAACGCGCAGTCCGAGGCGGAAGACCAGATCTATTCCTTCTTTGCCCGGTACTACGGCTCGGATGCCGCTCTGTCGGATCTGACCTCCGACGGCTATCTCTTCGGCGTCACCAACGAGGATTACTATTCCAGCTATAACGAGCTGTATCTGATCTACCGCGGAACCGTCACGAAGGGAGACGAAGCCCCGTATCAGATGTGGTTCCCCGTCCATTACCTGAATATTCTCTCCGAAGCCGACGGCATGAGCTATGAGGAGATTCGCGGGATCGGCGCGGGTTGGTCCTCCAGCGAGAGCTTTACGAACCCCGTATCCGCCTGGAACGAGATCATGGACTACGGCGACTCGATGGACTGGGAGGCCGGAGGCGGCTTTGAGCGCTTCGAGACCAACGAAAAACTGGACAGCCTGAGCAAGATCGGCGCGGATCAGCAGACGGCGTTCCAGGAGATGGCAAAGGCCGAGATCGAAAGCTACCTTGCCGACGCCTACAGCTTCGACAGCACCGTTTCGGAGCTGACCTACGTCGGCGAGATCCTCCTGACGCCGAAGGACGAGTACTACTCCAACCGCCTCTGCGTCGTCTTCTCCGCTGAGGTCACCAGTGAAGACGAAAGCTTCGAGAAAACAACGGTCTACTACCCGGTGCGCTATGACGATATTTCGGTCCTTGCAGACGGCGAATGCTTTGTGGAGTACAAAAACGGGATCGCGGGCTATTCCTATTTCCCGGATACCTGGTATTCCACGAAGGGCTACACGGACCCGGCCGAGCTGTACAACGATATCGTCACGCAAAACCGCAATAGCTATTCCTATGAGCTCTCCGAAGAGCTGAAGCAGCTCGAGAACTGATTTTCAACCGCCTGCGGCGCACCGCCGTCCGGTGCGCCGCAGGAAAACAAACGGACGAAGCAGAACCCGATCGGGTTTTTGCTTCGTCCGTATTTTTGTTCGCTCAGCGCGCGTCGGGCCGGTCTGCCTCCAGACGCCGCAGCAGGCAGGTCAGAGGCCAGACCAGCGTTCCCAGGGCCAGATTGCCAAAGGCGTGGATCAGATCAAAGGGAAGTCCTGCGGCGATCCATGCGGGAACCCGGTTCCAGTCTCCGTCCAGAAAGGCGTAACACTGAAACGGAGCGTACAGGCTCCCGTAGCACAGACCGAACAGGCCGCAGACCACGGCGTAAACCGGCATACGCAGCCAGTCCGGCATGCGCTTCGGCAGGAGCATCGTCACGCCCCAGAGCACCGGCCAAAGGTAAAAATAGGGAAACCACCAGAGCCCGAACCCGGAAAAAGCACCCTGGAGCAGGATGAAAACCAGAATCGGGATCAGGGCGTATTTGCGGTAGACGAGGGTGTAGACCATGGTCAGCGTACTGACCAGCTCCACGTTCGGCGCGAATTCCAGTGCCTGCTTGGAGCAGAACTGCATCGTTCCGAGCAGGGCGAAGATCAGAATATGCCGCAGGTCCAGCCGCTTCCGGCCCATATCAGCCCTTCGTCGCGGTCAGGGCATAGGTCGCGCCGTCCGTGATCGGGGTGGTGTCCACGCCGGTCGAGGCGTAGACGCCGTCCACGTAGAAGGCCCAGTACATGCCGTCGGTGTTGTAATCCAGGGTCTCGCCGTCCACGGTCGTCACGTACAGACCGTACTGGCTCTCCTCGCCGGCAATCAGACCGAGCTCGGTCAGCGGCTCGCCCACGTATTGGTCGTCGCTGTGGACCACGTAACTGCTCGTCGTGCCGTCGGACTTGGTCACGTCCAGATAGAAGGTGTACGCGCCTTCGCCCAGCTCGATCCGTCCGTCCGGGGCGGCTGTCGTGGTCGCGGGGGCCGCCTCGGCAGTCGTCTGAACCGCAGCGACGGTCGTCTGGACCGCTGCGTCGGTCTGCTGGGTCTTCTCCTGCTTGTCGCATCCGCTCAGCGCCGCCGCCGCAAGCAGCACCGTCAGGACGAGACACAGAGAAAGAATGCTTCTGATTCTCTTCATAATGTGTTCTCCTTTGTCTTGATTTGCCGGGGAAGCCCGGCTTTTTTCCGCAAAGGCTCTGCCGCACCCGGAGGGCTTTTCCCTCCGCGGGGAAGCGCTTTCGGCTTCCGTCCGCCCGGAGCTCGCGGCGGCGGCAAAGGCGCGGGCCAGTCTTCCGGCTCATGGCGGCAAGGGACGCCTTCTCGGCTTACGCCAATGGCATTCGGCTCTGCGGCGAGCCGCTGTCCCTGCTCCGGGCGGAGGCTCCGCCCTGCCATCTACGGCCACGGTCTGGCGCGGGGATCGGGCGAAGGCCCTGGACCCGCTTCCTGATTAAGTATTGGATACACCCAGCTTTGCAAGGGGCATTATACCGCAGCCGCCCGGCAAAGTCAAGCAAAAGGGAACGGCCCGTGCGGGCCGTTCCCGGTGGTATCGTTGGGTGCATCAGAGCTGCCCGACCTCCGGGGCGTAGGGCAGAATGGAGATTTCCAGATTCCCGTTCTTCGTGCGCAGGGCATCGATCAAGGCCTTTTCGTCGCCGGGATTCTTCATCGTGATCCGGTAGGAGAGACGGAACATCGAGCCCATTCCGGTGGTCTTCACGCCCACGCTCTCCACGCTGCGCAGATAGCGGTCAAAGATCTCGTCGAAGGCCCCGTTGTATTCCAGGGCTTCGGGGATCGTGACCTTCAGCAGCTTCTCGGCGGAAAGCCCGCGGTGCTCAAAAATCGGCAGAGCGGCGATCACAAAGTAGAGCGCAGCCAGCCCCAACAGGATAATGACCCCGTAGGCCACGTAGCCCATGCCGAAGGCGATCCCGGAGCCCATTGCGATCAACACCGCGGCGATCTCGTCCGCGCTGCCGGGAGCCGAGCGGAAGCGGATCAGACCGAACGCGCCGCCGATGGCGACGCCCGCGCCGATCGAGCCGCTGACGAAGGATATGACCGCCGCGACCACAAGGGGCAGAAGCGTCGTCACCAAAAAGAAGCGCTTGGTCGAGCGAATGCGGAAGGACATCAGCCAGGAGTAGATCAGACCGGAGACCAGGGCGGCAGCCGCCATTGTGAAAAACTGGCCCGCGGTGATGGCGGAGGTATAGATCGTATCAAACATATGCATGCATCCTTTCTTAGCTGACGTTCAGAATTTCGCGCTTGTAGGCCTCGCCGTATTTGGAAAAGCCGGACTGGTAGATCTTTTCCCCGGAGAGAATGCGGGTGAGCCACAGGGGGACCGCACTCTGGACCTTGATCTCCAGGATCGCGCTGCCCTGGGGCAGGAGGGGGATCCCGTCCAGGCCGCTCGTGAGATCCAGCCGCTCGGTGCGGTAGCGGGGATTTGCGTCGATGGTCAGACGCAGCTCGCCGTCCGGCTCATAGTAGGCGGTGCGGTCGTAGATGATCAGACAGGCCGGAGCCAGATTGTCGTAGTAGTCGCGGAAAGCGGCGAGCTCCCGGTCGATCTGACCGTCGGGGGCCTCGGCCTCGCCCGCGAAAAACTGCTCCACTGCCGGGATCGTGGATCGGACCCTGCGCTTGTAGACCGTTCCGTTGGCCTTCCGCTTGAGCTCCAGAAAGACCGGCGAGGTCTCGGAGGCCGGGCCGTAGGAGCGGAGTCGGAGCTTTTCCTTGAAGGGGGGCTTTTCCAGCGAGGCGCGGATCAGCCGCCGGTCCGGTGTGTCATAGTAGAGGGAGGCGATCGAGGTCAGGCCGAAGGCGTCGGCGACCATGTGCCCCTCCAGTCCCCGGAGCAGAGCGGCGGTCTGCCGGGCGTTGAGTATATATTTCATTTCCACCCGCTGCATCACGGAAATGGGGTTTTCCGGATTCAGCGTGACGGGAGCGGCAGCGGATTGCAGCATCGAAATCACCTCTAAAGCGAAATTGGAACCCTGCCGGTTCGTTTGTTCTGGCGTGATTGTAGCGGGCGAACCTTATAGCAAGCTTAAGCCCGGAAGATTTTTAAAACGCAAAAATACCGGCGGAGCCGAGCGGCTCCGCCGGGAGATGGGGCAGGGATCGTTTACTTTGCGCCGCACGCCACGCCGTCCAGATCCTCGGCGTTGGTGAGCATGACGACCACGGTCTCATTGCAGCCCGCAGCCTTGATCTTGCTGACGTCGAAGTTCAGCAGGGGCTGACCGGCCTTGACCTTGTCGCCGTCCTGGACCAGGGCGGTGAAGCCCTCGCCGTTCATGCTGACGGTGTTGATGCCGACGTGGATCAGAAGCTCCATGCCGTTGGCTTCCAGGGTGATCGCGTGCTTGGTGTCAAACACGGAGGTCACCTCGCCGTCGAAGGGAGCGACCACGACGCCGGCCGTCGGGACGACGCCGACGCCCTCGCCCAGAACGCCGGAGGCAAAGGTCTCGTCGGGAATCTCTTCCATCGGGATAACCTTGCCGGGCACGGGCTGGAGAACGGTGCCGGCCGCGCAGCGGATCACGGAGGTGGAAGGCACCTTGATCTCAGCGGGAGCGGGAGCAGCCTTTTCTTCCTTGGGCTTGTCTTCCTTCCAGAGCACGAAGGTCAGGAAGAAGGCCAGGCCGCAGGCGATGAGCATCTGGATCGCGTACATCGGGATGTTGTCAACGATCAGCAGGCCGGGGATGCCGGTGACGCCGTAAGCAGTCGCACCGATGCCCACGAGGGCGCCGAACAGAGAAGCCACTGCGCCGCCGATGACAGCCGCGATGAAGGGCTTCATGAAGCGGAAGTTGATACCGAAGATCGCCGGCTCGGTGATGCCCAGGGAGGCGGACAGGGAGGCGGGCAGGGCGACGGACTTGGTCTTGCGGTTCTTGGCAATGAAGAAGACGGCAAGGCAGGCGCCGAACTGCGCGAAGTTGGCGGAGGAGGCGATGGGCATCCAGATGTTCTTGCCGCCCTCGACGGCCAGCATGCCGGCCTCAATGACGTTGTACATATGGTGCAGGCCCATAACGACAGTCAGCGGGTACAGGGCGCCCATCAGCAGCGCGCCGATACCGCCGGTCTTGGTGACCAGCCAGGTGGCTCCGGCCAGCACCCAGTTTTCCAGGACGGAGAAGATGGGCCCGATGACCAGGAAGGTGGCAAAGGCAGTGACCAGGACAGTGACCAGCGGGGTCACGAAGAGGTCGATCATCTCGGGGACGGTCTTGTGCAGGAACTTCTCGACCTTGGACATCAGAAAGACGGACAGGATCACGGGAATAACGTGGCCCTGATAACCAACCTGGGTGATGCCGACGGAGCCGAAGAGCAGCCACTTGGGGATACCGCCGATGGCAGCGACCGACAGCGAGGTGTTCAGGGAACCCCAGATCGCTCCGGCAGCCTCGCCGGGCAGGGCGTTGATCACGGAAGCGCTGACGTTCTGACCGCTGGAAATCAAGTTATTCAGGTAACTTGACATTTCCGCGGGGATCAGTGCGGAGACCTTGGGATCCAATGCCGCGAGCGCATTCTTCACCGCGTCAAAGGGAAGGGCTTTGCCGAAGGTTGTGGCAACGTTCTGCACGGAGCCTGCGTTCCAGGCGTTGAGCAGGGCCGGGTGCACCATCATGATGCCGATGACAGCGCCGAGGAAGATGTTGCCGCCAAAGACGCGGGCTGCGGAGATGGCGACCAGTACGGGCAGCAGGGCAAACGCGGTGTTGGCTGCCATATCCAGGAAGTAATACCAGCCGGTACCGGCGAAGCTGGGGATGGCCTTGCCGAGGGCTTCGACGAGACCCATCATCAGGCCGGAGGCCACGATGGCGGGGAGGATGGGAACGAAGATGTCGCCGGGGGTCTTCAGGATCTTCTTCCACCAGGGCATCTTGGAGGCGGCGGCCTCCTTGACCTCGGCCTTGGTGGCCGCGGTGAGCCCGGTGACGGCCAGGAACTCGTCATACACCTTGTTGACGGTTCCGGTGCCGATGATCAGCTGGAGCTGACCGTTGGATTCGAACATGCCCTTGACGCCTTCCACATCCTCCAGAGCCTTGGAATTCACCTTGCTGTTGTCGGCGATGACCAGGCGGAGGCGGGTGGCACAATGGGCTGCGCTGATGATGTTCTCTTTGCCGCCGAGATTGGCAAAGATCTCTTCCGCGCATTTGCGGTAGTTGAGTGCCATTTCAGAACTCTCCTTTTCGTATTATATTCTCAGCCGAAGCTGAAAACTACTTGGTAAGATGGCTTGCTTTGACGTTGAGGCGAACGGCGCCGTCCGCAAAGAAGGAAATGCGGTCGGCGGTGACGGGGGTGTCCACAGCCAGGGACATCACCTTTTCGCCGTCGTTCACAAAGACCTCCGCGCTGAACCGATCCAGAATCAGCCGCAGGCGGATCGCGCCGTTTTCGTGGGCGACCTTTGCGCGGCGCTGGTGGATGATGGCGCGGCGGGAGCCGGAGAACTTTCGGTCGATTTTCAGCACGGATTCGTGCGGGCGGAAGCTGACGCCGGTGTGGAACTGCTCGTCCTGCGCGAACCAGACCGAAAAGCGCTGGTAGGGGCCGTCCAGAGGGAAAACCTCCAGCTCCAGATCGAGCTGCCGCCCGTCTACGCCGGGCAGGGAGACCTTTTCGCCGCGGATCTCCACGTTCTCATAGCAGATACGGTCCGCCCGGAGCTGTTCCAGCTCCCGGATCGGACGCTGGCAGAGGACGCCGTCGCGGAAAAACAGCTCGCGCGGCAGGCTCATCTGGCCGAACCAGGGATAGTTGCGGTAGTGCTGGTTGCAGGTGTCCCAGTTCATCAGCCAGCCGACCATGACCCGCCGTCCGTCCGGGGTCAGGATCGTCTGCGCGGCGTAGAAGTCGATGCCGTAATCCACAGCCTGATTGGCCTGCTCGCGGAATTCGCCGCTCTCGGGGTCGAAGGTGCCGATCAGGCAGAAAACACCGTCGCCGTTGTGGTACTCAAAGCCCTGGGGGAGCATATCCTGCGCCGAGACGAGCAGAACGTCCTGCCCGTCCAGACGGAACAGATCGGGACACTCCCACATCAGACCGAGGCGGTTATGATTCTCCGCCGCCTTGCGGATCAGACGCCAGGAGACCAGATCCTCGCTCTCATAGAGCAGCACCTGACCGCCGCCCTCGTTGTCCCGGCTGGCAATGACGCAGCGATATCGTCCGTCCGGCTCCTGCCAGAGCTTGGGGTCGCGGAAATGCTCGTCGCTTGCGCCGGCGGGCAGGTCCTCGGCGGTGATGACTGGGTTGCCCGGGAACTTCGCGTAGTTCAGTCCGTCGCCGAAGGCAAGGTTCTGGGTCTGTACCTGCTGCCGCCCGCCGTGACGGGTGATCTTGTCGGCCACGCCGGTGTACATCAGCGCGTGCCGTCCGTCCGGCAGGGTCAGAGCGGTGCCGGAAAAGCAGCCGCCGTAGTCATAGGGCATATCCGGGGCCAGGGCTGCGGGGAGGTATTCCCAGTGCAGCAGGTCGCTGCTGACCGCGTGGCCCCAGTGCATCGGCCCCCAGTGGGAATCGTAGGGGTGATACTGGTAAAACAGGTGGTACCGGCCGTTGTAGAAGGAAAAGCCGTTCGGGTCGTTCATCCAGCCCACGCGGGGCGAGAGGTGGAAGGCCGGCCGATCCTCCGGCATGATAAAGGCGCTTTGGTTGGTTTCATAGTGCCGCGCGTCCAGCAGGGCGCGGCTGAGCGTGTTCAATTCGTCCATGGCAATGATTCTTTTCAGTCGTCGTTCATGCTGTCGAGCAGGGCGTCCACGATGGTCGGAACGACCTTCGTCGCCCGCTTCTGTACGAGTTCGGGGGCGTAGGGGAAGGTGTAGGAGACGTCGGCGGCGTCCAGCAGGGGCAGATCGTTCATCGAATCACCGATGCCGTATAGCTTGACCGTGCCCCAGTGCTGCTTCATGTAGTCGCGCAGATAGAGCACACCCTTGCCCTTTGAGCAGCCGCGGGGCGCAATATCGACCTCCACGACGTTCTGAAAGGCCTGGACGAAATCGCCGAAGCGCTCGTTCACGGTCTCCACGATGGCAGCCGCTTCCTCCAGACGCTCGGTGTGGATGCTGACCTGATGGATCAGCCCGTCCGGCGCGTCGTCCACGCCGGAGATCACGTGGTAGAAGCCGGGATAGTCCATCCTGGCAAAGACGCAGATCTCTCCCTCGATATCCAGGGTCATCCGGTAGCCCTTCGGGTTGTATTCCCGGATCAGGGCGTCCGCCACGCTGCGGTCCACACCGCGCTTCAAAATGGGCTCAAGTTCCCGGCCCACGATGTTCGCGCCGCTGGAGGTGATGTAGAAGTCGGGCTGCAGGATCCCGCCGATGAAGGGGGTCAGACCGCCCACCTGGCGGCCGGTGCAAAGGCCGAACAGGTGACCCGCGGCCTGGTAGCGCCGGATCGTCTCCACGCTGACCGGCGGCAGACGCTCGGCCTCGGTCGCGCCCTTGTAGAAATATAGGGTACCGTCAAAATCACTGGCAAATACTTTCATGTTGAAACCTCTGTCATACTGCAAATTCGTCCGTCACGGAGCGGGTCATCTCCCAGATGCGGAGCTTTGCGCCGTCCTTGACGGTGTAGTTCAGCTCGCGCTCGGTGGGGTAGAGGTGGGTCGTAAAGGTGCGCTCGCCGTCGTTGAAAAAGAGCTCGGCGGAGCTGTGATCCAGGAAGACGCGGAGACTGCGGAGCGGGCTTTCCAGCTTCACGTCCAACCGCTCGTACACGTTCTCGTTGAAGCGCAGATCCATCCCGGAGCGGTCCAGGGTGCAGATACCCGCGTTCTCGTCGTAATGCAGGCGCAGGCCGCCGGAGCCGTCTGAGCGGGTGCAGAGATTCAAATCGAAATCGCCCGCCGGGACGCCGATCTCCAGCTCGCAGGCACGGGGCAGGGTCCCGTTCGGGGTGAGCGCCGCGCCGCGCAGGGTCTCGATCCCGGAAATCGGGGTCTGGATCAGCTTGCCGTCCCGGATGCGAAGCTCGCGGGGCAGGCTCATCGAGCCCTCCCAGTCCTCCTCGGCGGTCGGATAGTGGTTGTCGGGCAGGCCGATCCAGCCGATCAGCACGGCCTTGTCTGGGTCGTCCACGTTGGCCGCGCCCTGCGCGGCGTAGAAGTCGAAGCCCCAGTCCAGATAGTCGTAGGACCCGTCCGGCGTGAAGGTCAGCGTGTCGTAGTCCATCGTGCCGATCAGATAGACGTTGTGGTTCGTGCTGTTGCCGCGCATCGGCAGGGTCGTGTACTGCGGGGAGAAGATCAATACGTCCTTGCCGGAAATGTTCACGATGTAGGGGCATTCCCACATCCCGCCGAAGCGCTCGAAGCCTGGGACCTTGAGCTGCCCGGCGAAGCGCCAGCCGGTGAGGGGCTGTTCGGATTCGTAGACCTGAACGCAGCCGCGCTTGTCCAGCGTCTGCGCGCCGATCAGAATATAATACTTTTGCTTCTCGGCGTTCCAGACGATCTTCGGGTCGCGCTGATGCTCGGAGTAGTCGCTTCTCGGCCCGAACAGGGGCTCCGGGAGCTTCCGCAGCTTGCCGTCCTCGTCCAGATAAGCCGCGCAGGTCCAGGGCGTCCGGACCCAGTTCTCGTCCCGGTGGTTGCCGGTGTAGAAGAAATAGAGCTTGTCGCCCACCGAGATCGCAGAGCCGGAGTGGGCGCCCTTGTTGTCGTAGTCGCGGTCGGGGGCAAGGCCCACGCCCTCGTTTTTCCAGTGCAGCAGATCGGGGCTGGTCACGTGATACCAGTATTTCAGACCGTGGACCGCGCCCCAGGGGCACCATTGATAGCAGAGGTGCCAGACGCCCCGGTGCAGGGCGAAGCCGTTGGGGTCGCTGGAAAGGCCAGTGATCGGCTGCACGTGATAGGTCTGCCGGTAGACGGAGCCCCGGATGCGGTCATACAGGCTGCGGATCTCGTTCGGGCTTTTCAGAACGCGGTAGCGTTCCTCGCGGGTCCATTCTCGCATGGCAGCGGCCTCCTTAAATCGAATCTCGGAATTGGATCGTATAGCTCAGCATGGTCTGTCGGATGGGGCGCACCGGTGCGTCGGAGCGGAGCAGCTCCACCAGCATCCGCGCGGCCTCCTGTCCGCTGGCGCGGTAGTAAAAGCGGGTCGAGGTCAGGTGGGGGGAGATATGGGAGCAGGCCCAGCTGTCGCCCACGCCGACGACGCTCACGTCCTCCGGCAGCCGTCTGCCGGCGGCTCGAAGCGCTTCCATCGCGCCGAAGGCAATGTGATCGTTGGCGCAGATCACGGCGTCCAGCTCCGGATGCTCCGCCAGGAGCCGCTGCATCGCCTCGCGTCCGGATTCCAGGGTAAAATCGCTGAGCGCAATGGGCAGGGCTTCCGCGTCCAGACCGAATTCCCGCAGCCCGGCCTCCACGCCGCGCCGCCGGGAAACGCCGACGGCGGCGTCGCGCTCGGTCACGCCGATGTAGACCGGGTGTGACCGTCCTCTGCGGAGGACCAGACGGGTCAGCTCCAGGGCAGCGCCGTAGTCGTCATGGTAGACCGAGCAGACGCTCCGGTATTTCTGCCCGACCACGACCGCCGGGATCGGCAGATCGTGGAGAAAGCGCTCATGCTCCCGGGTGCAGACCGTGGCCATCAGAATCACACCGGCCACGGAGCGGGTCTGGAACAGGCGGAGCTGATTCAGCTCCTGCTCAGGGTCCATGCCGGATACGGCAAACTGGCAGACGTAGCCCTCGCGGGAGAGCACGTCCGATGCCCCCGCCGCCATGCGGGAGACGGCCTCGGAATCCAGACGCGGCACCACGATCCCGATCAGATCGGTGGTTCGGGTGCGCAGGGCCTGGGCGGCCATATCGGGCTCGTATCCGGTTTTCTCGATGGCCTCGCGAATGACGGCGCGCTTTTCCGGGCTCAGAGAACCGCCGTTGAGATAGCGGCTGACCGCCGAGGGGGAGACCCCTGCCAGCTTCGCCAGCTCCTTCATGGTCATCGGTCATACACTGCCTTTCGTGAGAGTTTGATATGCGTTGGTTATACGTGCTTCGCCCAGAGGAAGCCGTATCCGGGCAGCTCCACGGTCTCCAGATCCAGATGCCGGTTGTTCCGCAGATTCCGTGCCTCGCAGGGAGCGAGATGCACCGTCCGCGGCTCCGGGCTGAAATTGAACAGTGCCGTCAAAACCGCGCCGCTGCGCGTTCGGCGCACGCCCAGCACGGCGTTGTCGCCGGTGTCAAAGCCGACGAATTCCGCGTCGGCGGCAAAGACGGCCTCCTTCGCACGGATCGTCTCCAACCGGCGCAGACCGGCGAAGAGCTTGCCCTGCCGGGTCTTCCGGTCGCCGCGCTGTTCCGCGTCGGCCCAGTTGAACCGTCCGCGGTGGAGGTAGCGGCTGTCCTCGGCCCGGTCCGGGTCCTCGTGGTAGCCGTAATCGTTGAGCTGGCCGATCTCGTCCCCGCTGTAGAGGACGGGGATCCCGCTCTGGGTCAGCATCCAGGCATGGAGCATCAGATCGCAGTCCACGGCGGTCTTCTCCTCGGCCTCGGCCCCGCAGAGGGAGGCCGTCGTGCCGCAGAGCCGGGCGTCGCCCAGGCGCGGGTCGTCGTTGTAGAGCTCACCGCGGGCGGGACTGCCCGGCCACTTGCCGGTAAACCAGTCGTTGAGATATTTCTTGTGCGCCACTTCCTCCGTGCCGAACTGCTGCAGCCAGGCGTAGTCCAGACCCCAGCCGATGTCGTCGTGGCAGCGGAGATAGTTCTGGAAGGAGCAGGACCGCGGCAGGGCGGCAAGCTGTTCCATCTGCCGCCCCAGCAGCCGCACGTCGCGGGTCGCCAGGCAGCTCCAGGTGGAACACATCGTGGTAACGTTGTAAAGCATGTGGCACTCCGGCTTTTCCGGCGTGCCGAAATAGGGCGCGACCTTCTTCGGCTCCATCACGACCTCGCCCAGGAGCAGGACGCCGGGGCATACGATCTCGCAGGCCAGGCGGAGCATCCGGGAAAGGGTGTGAACCTGGGGCAGGTTGCGGCAGTCGGTCCCGAGCTGCTTCCAGATATAGGGGATCGCGTCCAGACGGATCACGTCCATGCCGCGGTTCGTCAGATACAGCAGATTCTCGGTCATATCGTTGAAGACCATCGGATTTGCGTAGTTGAGATCCCACTGATAGGGATAGAAGGAGGTCATCACCCACTGCCCGCAGTCGTCCAGCCAGGTGAAGTTGCCCGGGGCCGTGGTGGGGAAGACCTGGGGAACGGTCTTTTCAAACTCGTCGGGGATCCGGCGGTCGTCGTAGAAGAAGTAACGCGCCCGCGCCACGGGATCGCCGGCCCGTGCGGCTCTGGCCCAGGTGTGGTCCTCGCTCGTGTGATTCATCACAAAGTCGAGCGCCAGGCTGATCCCGGCCTCGCGGCAGTCGTCGGCGAGGCGTTCCAGATCCTCCATCGTGCCGAGCTCCGGCTGAACGGCGCGGAAGTCCGCCACGGCATAGCCGCCGTCGGAGCGGCCCTTGACGGTCCGGAGCAGGGGCATCAGGTGCAGATAATTGACGCCGCACTCCTTCAGATAGGGGAGCTTGGCGCGCACGCCCTTCAGATCCCCGGCAAAATTGTCCACGTAGAGCATCATGCCGAGCATCTTGTTCGAGCGATACCAGTCCGGGTCGGCCAGACGGCGCTCGTCTCGGTCGCGGAGCGCCTGCTTGCGGTCGTCATAGCTGCGGCGCAGCATATCCACAAAGTATTCGAAGGCGCGGACGTCATTCCGGTACAGCTCGCAGTAGAGCCACTTGAGCTCGTCCAGCCGGGCGTTCAGACGGTTGACAAAGGCAGCGTATTCCATCGGCTCCTCCCTTCAGTCTGCAAAGGCGGCGACCTCCGCCAGCGTGGGCATCGCGGGGATCGCTCCGCTGCGGGAGCAGGTCAGGGCCGCGGCGCGGTTGGCAAAGTGAAGCATCTCCTCCAGCTCCGGCGCCTCCAGCGCGTTCAGGGGGCCGTCGGGACGGGCGACCAGGCGGCTCAAAAGCGCGCCGTGGAAGGTATCGCCCGCGCCGTTCGTGTCTGCGACCCGGACGCGCACGCCGGGGACGGAGCCCACGGCGTCGCCCAGACGGTAGAACGTGCCCTTGCTTCCGAGGGTCACAAGGATCAGCCGGATGCCGAGGGCTGCCAGCGCAGCCGTGCCGGCGACCGGATCGTCCGTGCCGGTCAGCAGGGGAAGCTCCTCGTCGCTGAGCTTCAGAACGTCAGTCTTCTCCAGCGGGACCTTCATCCAGGTCAGAGCAGTGGTCTCGTCGGGCCAGAGGTTCGCGCGGTAGTTCGGATCGTAGCTGATCAGCACGCCGTGGGCGCGGGCATAGTCGGCTGCCTCCAGCGTCGCGGTGCGGGCGGGGTCGGCCGTCAGGCTGACGGAGCCGAAGTGCAGGAGCTTCGGCAGGGGAGAAAGGGCACGCACGGCCTCCTCGGCGGTCAGCAGGGTGTCCGCGCCGGGGGAACGGTAGAAGGAAAAGGAGCGCTCGCCGCTGGGGGCGACGCTGACGACAGCCTGCGTGGTCAGACATTCTGCGGTCTCATACAGACCGGTCGCGTCCACGCCTTCGCGCACGAGCACGGCGCGCAGGTCGCGTCCGAAGGTGTCGCGGCCCACCTTGCCGATGAAGCCGGCGGAAGCGCCGAGCCGCGCCGCTGCAACGGCCACGTTGGCCGGCGCGCCGCCAGGATTGGCGGCAAAGTGCCGCACCTGGCGTTCGTCCACGTGCGTCTGCGTCAGATCGATCAGAAGCTCGCCCAAAGTCAGTAAATCAGCCATAAGAATCCCTCTGTATTGAAATCGTTTTCATAGATAAAACCATGATAGCACAACCGGGGAACGATTGCAAGAGCAAATCCGGAATTGGCGGAGGATTCCGCCGGATTTGTACTTATTACACGAAAGAATGGAAGTTCTTATAGGGAATGTGCATAAAAACCCGATTGCAATCTTGTCAATTATCCCATGTAGACAGGGACCGCGAAACCGTGTAAAATGATTAAGAGAGTGAAACCGATTTCAAGGTCGGAGCCCATCATCATTCAAAGGAGAGGTATCGTTATGAAGCAGTTTGATTATACCATCAAGGACCCCCTGGGCATCCATGCCCGTCCCGCCGGCCTGCTTGCCAAGCTCGCCAAGGGCTTCGGTGACACCGTCGTCACCATCACCAAGGACGGCAATACCGTCAAGGCCTCCCAGCTCATGAAGGTCATGGGCATGGGCATCAAGACCGGCAACACCATCACCATCGCCGCGGAAGGTCCCGCAGAGGACGAGGCCATCGAGGGTGTCAAGAAGTTCCTCGAGGAGAATCTGTAATCCGAAACATCCGAACGGGCGGGGCAAAAACCCCGCCCGCGCTTCTATCATTACTATATTCAGGAGGTAAACCATGATTTTGTTACAGGGCAAGGGCGTTTCCAAGGGCGTGACCAGCGGCCCCATCTATTTCTTCCGCCGCAGCGACGCCACCGTCACCAAGTATGACGCCCCCGACCAGGCAGCCGAGAAGGAGCGCCTGGCCGCCGCGCAGGAAAAGTCCATCGAACAGCTCAACCGCCTGGCGGACAAGTGCCGCGAGGAGGCCGGCGACGAGGCCGCCGTTCTCTTTGAGACCCACGCCATGTTCGTCGAGGACGAGGACTACGTTCAGGCCGTGATGGACACCCTCGAGGAAGAGGGCTGCAACGCCGAATACGCCGTGCAGTGCGCCGGCGAGCAGTTCGCCGCCATGTTCGCCGCGATGGACGACGCCTATATGCAGGCCCGCGCCGCCGATATCCGCGACGTGACCGCCAGGATCCTCAACAACCTCATGGGTGTCGTCGAGGGCGGCATCGACTCCGACGTGCCCGTGGTCCTGGCTGCCGACGATCTGGCCCCGTCCGAGACGCTCCAGCTCGACAAGAGCAAGATCCTCGGCTTCATGACCCAGGGCGGCTCCGGCAACAGCCACACCGCGATCCTGGCCCGCACGATGGGCATTCCCGCCATCTGCGGCCTGGGCGAGAGCCTGAAGACCGAGATGGAGGGCCGCACCGTCTACATCGACGGCGAAACCGGAAAGGTCGCCCTTGAGCCGGACGAGCTGACGCTGACCGCCTACAACGCCAAGCTCAAGAAGCAGCAGGAGATGAAGGTCCTGATGGATACCATGAAGGGCCAGAAGGACGTGACCCTGGACGGCCGCGAGATCCTGGTCTACTGCAACATCGGCTCCCCCGACGATCTGCCCGCCGTGCTCAATAACGACGGCCAGGGCATCGGCCTGTTCCGCTCCGAGTTCCTCTACCTCAAGGCATCCGATTTCCCCGACGAGGATACCCAGTTCCGGGCCTACAAGGCCGTGGCCGAGGGTCTGAACGGCAAGCGCGTCGTCATCCGCACCCTGGACATCGGCGCGGACAAGCAGGTCAGCTATTTTGACATGAAGAAGGAAGAGAACCCGGCCCTCGGCGTCCGTGCGATCCGCATCTGCCTGAACCGGCCTGAGATCTTCCGCACCCAGCTCCGCGCCCTTTACCGCGCCTCCGCCTACGGCAAGGTCGCCATCATGTTCCCGATGATCACCTCCGTCTGGGAGGTCAAGGAGTGCAAGCGCGCCTGCGCCAAGGTCATGGAGGAGCTCAAGGCTGAGGGTATCCCCTTCAACCCCGAAACCGAGATCGGCATCATGATCGAGACGCCCGCCTCCATCTTCGTGGCCGATGCGCTGGCCAAGGAAGTGGACTTCTTCTCCGTCGGCACCAACGACCTGACCCAGTACACCCTGGCCTGCGACCGTCAGGCGAACGATCTGGGCAAGTTCTTCGACCCGCATCACCCCGCCGTCCTGCGCGCGATCAAGATCGCGGCTGACGCGGCCCACGCCGCCGGCATCTGGATCGGCATCTGCGGCGAGCTCGGCGCGGACGTCTCCCTGCTCGAGACCTTCCTGGCCATCGGCATCGACGAGCTGTCTGTCTCCCCGTCCTCCGTCCTCCCGCTCCGCGCCGCCATCCGCAAGTCCATCGCCAAGACCTGCACGCTGGAAAAGCTGGAAAGCTGATTCCTCTGATGCGCTTGAACGCCCGGCTGTATCCCGCAAATCGGGATACAGCCGGGCGTTTCCGTCCTCCGTCTTCATTTTTCCCTTGCAATATTTCCGGGCTTGGGCTATACTAAAGAAAAAAACAGAGGAGACTTGCCGATGGAACCCAAGGAACGATTTGTCGAACTCTACCGGAAATACATCACCCGCGACGGGGCGGAGGCCTTTCTGCAATTCCTGCTGGATTCGGATTTCTTCACGGCCCCTGCCAGCGCGCGGTATCATTCCTCCGTGGCGGGCGGACTGTGCCAGCACAGTCTGAACGTCTACGACTGCCTGCGGGCTTATATGAACCGCCCCCGCGTCCAGCAGGTCTACAAGCTGGTGGGCGACGACTACAGCCCGGAGAGCATCGCGCTCGTCTCCCTGCTCCACGACGTCTGCAAGATCGGCTGCTACCGTCCCGGCTTCCGCAACGTCAAGGATGAGCGCGGCGTCTGGCAGAAGGTGGCTACCTACAACTTTGAAGATCCCCTGCCCTTCGGGCACGGCGAGAAATCGGTCTGGATGATCATGAAATACATGGACCTGACCGACCAGGAGGCCTTCGCCATCCGCTACCACATGGGCTTCTCCGGCGACGAGGACAACCGCACCGTCGGTCAGGCCATGGCGAAATTCCCCCTGGCCTTCGCCCTCTCGGTGGCCGATACCGAGGCAACCTATTTCCTGGAGTGATCCCAACGAAAAAGCGCCGGGCTGCTGAAGAACAGCAGTCCGGCGCAGTCATTTATTGCGCTTCGCTTTCGGCTTCCGGCGCGGCGAAGATCAGCAGAGCCAGATCCCCGGCCTCGGGGATGAAGTCCTCCTCCGGGTAGAACAGCGCCCAGTTTTCACCGGTGCGCAGACGAACGGCCCAGTCCTCCGGCCAGGCCTCCGGCCAGTCGATCTCCGCCGTGCGCGGAGCCCAGGTCACGATCCGGTTCAGCGCCCCGCTCTCGGGATCAAGCTCCTCCATCCGGACCAGAAGCTCTTGCTCCTCCGCCTGACCGTCGGCGTCCAGCTCTGCCGACCGGGGCAAATTTTGGAGCAACCATTCCTGCACGGCCAGTGCGGTCTCGTAGTCCGTGGCAAAGACGGTCAGCCCGCTCTCGTCCGGCTCGGTGCTCTCGTCGCCCAGCACCTCGGCGGGCGTCGTCGGCTCAGCCAGCACCAGACGGTCGTAAAGCTCCGGCTCTGCCTCCGCCAGAAGGTCCAGCAGACTGTCAGCCGAAAACTCGGTGTAGAGCAGGATGGGGGCTTCCGCCTGCCCGCTCAGATCCGCACAAATGAGGCGGAGCATCTCGTCCACGGGCCGCACGGACCCGCGAACCTCGGGCAAGCCCTTGCTGCTGCCTTCGCCGCTGCCTTCGCCGCTGCCTTCGCCGCTGCCTTCGCCGCTGCTTTCGCCGCTGCTTTCGCTGCTGCCTTCGCCGGGGGTGTTGAGATCGGCGCTGGGTGCGGCAGTGCTGTCCGGAGCCTGTACGGCGCTTGCAATCAGAGAGCCGGGTGAAAAGAAGTAACCGGTGCTGCGATCGCTCCCGTCCGCTTGCGGCAGCGAAAAGGCGAGGGTTTCTTCTGCCGACTGGGCGGGCTTCTCCGCAGACGGGGAGGGGTGGGAGACGGCCGCCCCCCCGGCGCTGGCTTTCGCAGCCGTCTGCGGACGGGGCAGGCGGATCACGCCCGTGCCGACCAGCAGAACCAGAACGGCGGCAATCAGGCCGAAGCCCGTGCCGGCGCCCCAATAGCCGCGCTTTTTCTTCTGCTTGCCGGATTCCTGACGAATCCGGTACATCACGCCGCGCTTCAGGCCCTCCGGGGCGGGGACGGCAAGCTCGGCGGTCTTTTTCTCGATGGACGCCATCGCCTCGTACAGGCGGCGGCAGTCGGGGCAGGCGTCGAGATGCGCCTGTACACGCGCTTCGTCTTCGGCGGAGAGCGCCCCGTCAAGCCTTGCGCTCAATAATTCATAAATCTGCTCGCAGTTCAACGCGCATCCCTCCTTTCTACCTCACAGACGAAACTGTTTTCGATTTGTTCCCAATTTGCAATAATTTATTCCGAAGCGCTGCCCGCGCCCGGGAGAGACGGGATTTGACCGTGCCCTCTTCGATGTGCAGGATCTCCGCGATCTGGGCGTAGCTCAGATCGTCGATGGCCCGCATGGTCAGGATCTGGCGCTGGACCGCCGGCAGCTCGTTGAGCGCCTGCGTCAGAAGCCGGCGATCCTCGGCGGCAAGCAGGGCCTCCTCCGGCGTCTTGGCGGGATCGGGCAGATCAAGCTGGGTCTCTCCGTCCTCGTCGTCGGTGACGGTCAGCGAGACCGTGGCCTTGCGCTTCCTGGCCCGCAGGAAGTCCAGGCAGACGTTGGAGGTCAGCCGAAACAGCCAGGTGGAAAAGGCGGATTCAAACTGGAAGCTCCCCAGGTTCCGCCAGGCCCGGAGGAAGGCCTCCTGCGACAGGTCGAAGGCGTCGTCCTCGTTCCCGCTCATCCGCAGGGCGAGGTTGTAGACCTTCGTCTGATATTTCTCCACCAGAAGTCCGAAGGCGTCGTTGTCGCCGTCCAGAACCTTCTGTATGATTTCTCGTTCATCCATTGACAGTTCCTCTAAGACAGATCCCGCTGGATCCCCGCGATCACCCGGCGGACGTCGTCCATCGTCTGAATTGCGGAGATTTGCTGCTTGTAGTAGTTGCTGTAGGCCACGCCGCGCAGATACCAGGCCAGATGCTTGCGGGCCTCCAGACAGGCGATATGCTCGCCCTTGTCGGCGCAGGCCAGCTCCATCTGGCGGGCGGCGGTCTCCATGCGGACCCGGAGCGGGGGACGGGCCGGGATTGGCTCGCCCGCCAGAGCGGCCCGGATCTCCGCAAAGAGCCAGGGGTCGCCGAAGCTGGCTCTGCCCACCATGACGGCGTCGGCCCCGGTCCGGTTCCGGCAGCGCAGGGCGCTCTCCGCGGAGAGGACGTCGCCGTTGGCGATCACCGGGATCTTCACGGCCCGCTTGACCTCGGCGATGATATCCCAGTCCGCCGTGCCGGAATAGAGCATAGTTTTCGTCCGGCCGTGGACGGCGATCGCCGCTGCGCCGTTGTCCTCGGCGGCCTTTGCCAGCTCCACCACGGTGATATGGCTCTTGTCCCAGCCCTTGCGGGTCTTGACGGTCACGGGCACGGGCACGGCGTCCACTACGGCGCGGATGATCCGGCCTGCCAGATCAATATCCTTGAGCAGGGCCGAGCCCTCGCCGTTGTTGACGATCTTCGGCATCGGGCAGCCCATGTTGAGGTCGATGAAGTCGCAATGGCTGTGCTCCAGGGCCAGGGCAGCGCCGCGCGCCATGATCTCCGGCTCCGAGCCGAAGATCTGCGCCCCGCAGATCACGCCCTCGTTCCGGCGCAGCAGAGACGCGGATTTCCTGTCCTGATAGCAAAGCGCCTTTGCCGAGACCATCTCCGTCACCGTGGCCGCCGCGCCGAGCGACGCGCAGACCGCGCGGAAGGCGTGGTCCGTCACCCCTGCCATCGGCGCGAGGATCGCTCCGACGGGGAGGGTATGTGTTCCAAGCTGCATAGATACTCCTTCGTAAGGGGAAATGATGGGGGATCAGCCGCCGAGCGCCCGGTCCAGGGTTTCCAGGTCCCCCTCGGTCGTGGACCAGGAGGTCGCCAGGCGGACGACGGTGTGGGTCTCGTCGGCGCGGGACCAGTAGCTGACCGCGACCTGCTCGCGCAGACGGGCCAGGGCCTCGTTTTCCAGCACAACGAACTGTTGGTTCGTCGGCGTCTCGCGGAACATCGGGAGCCCGTGCCTGCGCAGGATCTCCTTGAGCCGCTCGGCGGCCTCGATCCCGTGCCGTCCGATCTCCCAATAGAGGCCGTCGGTGAACAGGGCGTCGAACTGCACGCCGAAGACGCGGCCCTTTGCCAGCATGGCAAGGCGCTTCTTCGTGTAGTTGGCGAAATGCGCCGGAGCTCCGTGCGGGAAGACCAGCGCCTCGCCGCAGAGCGCGCCGCACTTGGTTCCGCCGATGTAGAAGGCGTCGCAGAGGGCGGCGATCGTTTTCAGATCCAGGTCGGCTGCCCGGCTCGCAAGACCGTAGGCCAGCCGTGCGCCGTCCAGATACAGGCGCAGACCGTACTGTCTGCAAACGGCGGCGATGTCCTCCAGCTCCCGCCGGGTATAGAGACTGCCCCACTCCGTCGGGTTCGTCACGTAGACCACGCCCGGCCAGACGACGTGCTCGCGGTTCTCATCCGCCAGCACGGTCTCGGTCAGCTCGTGTACTGCGGCGGCGGTCAGCTTGCCGTCCCGTTCGGGCAGGAGCAGGAGCTTGCAGCCGATGGCCTCCAGACCGCCGGCCTCGTGGACGTGGATATGTCCGGTCTCCGCCGTCACCACGCCCTCCCAGGGCCGAAGCAGGGCGGAGATCGCCACCACGTTGACCTGGGTCCCGCCGCTGAGGAAAAAGACGGAGCCGTCGGGGCAGCCGCAGGCGTCCAGGATCTTCCGCTCGGCAGACCGCGACCAGCGGTCGTCTCCGTAGCCCGCGCCGGGCTCCAGATTGGTTTCCAGCAGACGCTGCATCAGCTTCGGATGTGCGCCGGCAATGTAATCGCTCTCAAAATTTACCATACGATCTCCTATCCGGTCATACGGCGCAGGATCTGCGTGCCGTGTGCCTTTAACCAGGCCTCCTGCGTCCGGTAATCGGGCAGGGCCTTTTCCACCTCCGCCCAGAAGGCGGGGGAGTGATTCATATGCTTGCGGTGGCAGAGCTCGTGAACCACGACGTATTCCACGACCGCCTCCGGGCAGAGCATCAAAAGACAGTTGAAGTTCAGATTGCCCTGCGCCGAGCAGCTTCCCCATTTGGAGCGCTGATTGCGGATCGTGATCCGCCCGAAGCGCACGCCGAGCCTCTGCGCCCAGACCCGCGCCAGCGGGGGCAGGACGGCCATCGCCCGATCCGCGAGGGCGCGGATCTCCGTCTCGGTCAGCCGGTCCTCCGGCTCCGGCGCGGCAGACTTCACGCTTGCCGCGGTTTTTTCGATCCAGGACCGGTGCCGCTCCACGGCCTGCAGGATCTCCGCCTCCGGCATCCGCAGGGGTGCGCGAACCACGACGGTTCCGTCGGCCCGGACCTGAATGCCCAGCGTTTTTCTTCCGGAACGGACGATTTCCAAGCCCGCACCCCCCTTGTTCTGCCGCTGCTTCTTCTCATTATACCCTGCAAACCCGGTTTTGTAAATGCGAAATTCTCAAAAAGGCTTGCTTTTTCCGACCGCATCCGATATAGTAAGGACAGAACCCCGGCACAAAGAAAGAATCAGGAGTGATACTATGTCTATCAAAGCAGTCGTTCTCGCGGCGGGCAAGGGTACCCGCATGATGTCTGAGGCGAACAACCTTCCGAAGGTGCTCCGCCAGGCCTGCGGCAAGCCGCTTCTGCACTACGTTCTCCGCGCGCTCGACTTCATTCCCGTTCAGAATACCGTCCTGGTCGCGGGCTATATGCGCGAAAAGGTCTTTGAAGCATTCCCCGACTATCCCCGCGCCGTCCAGGATCCCCAGCTCGGCACCGGTCACGCGGTCATGTGCGCCCGCGAACATCTGGAGGGCTTTGACGGCACCGTCCTGGTCTGCTACGGCGATATGCCCCTGCTCCGGAAGGAGGTCTACCAGGGCCTGCTCGACTTCCATGCCAGGTCCGGCGCTGCCTGCACCATGCTCTCCGGCACCTGCGACGAGTATCTGCCCTATGGCCGCGTCCTGCGCGACGAGAACGGCGACTTCCTCCGCATCGTCGAGGACCGCGACTGCACCCCGGAGCAGAAGGCCATCCGCGAGCTCAACGTGGGCATCTACGCCTTCGACTGCAAGGCCCTGCTGACCAGTCTGGACGAGATCCGGAACAACAACGCTCAGAACGAATACTATTTGACCGACGTGCCCGCCATCCTGCGCGGCAAGGGTCAGCGCGTTGCGGTCTACACCGCCGAGCTCAACGAACAGATCCTCGGCGTCAACACACCCGAGCAGCTCGCCCTGACCGAGAAGTATCTGACCGGCGGCTGAGCGGCAAGCGCCTCCGGGCTCCCTGCCCCCCGACCCGTCCGGTCCCCGGACAGGTCGGGGGGTCGATCCGTTATTCGGACGACTTTTTCCCCACTTTTGCTTGACGGAGCCGGGCAAATGTCGTATAATAAAAATCTATGGGAATTGCGGTTCCCAATCTGTGAGCAAGGAGCCTGTTATGCAGCTTGTATTGGGTTCCCAGTCGCCCCGGCGGCGGGAACTGTTGCGGCAGCTCGGACTGGATTTCACGGTCCGCGCCGCCGATCTGGACGAATCGAAATATGAGACCGACGATCCCGAGCAGACCGTTCGCGCGACCTGCGCGGCCAAGGCCCGGGCAGTCGCCGCCGTGTCAGAGCCGGGCGAGCTGATCCTGACCTCCGATACCATCGTGGTGCTGGACGGGCGGATCATGGGCAAGCCCCACAGCCCTGCCGAGGCCGAGGCGATGCTGACGGCCCTCTCCGGGCGGACCCACCGGGTCTACACGGCCTTCACCCTCCTGCCCGTGGGCGGGGAGGCGCAGACGGAATGCGCTCACACCGAGGTCCGCTTCCGGTCCCTGAGCCCGGCGGAGATCCGAGCCTACGTTGCCTCCGGCGAGCCGATGGACAAGGCCGGAGCCTACGGCATTCAGGGCCTTGGCGCGGTTCTGGTCGAAGGAATCACGGGCGACTACTTCACGGTCATGGGCCTGCCGCTTTGCCGCGTGGCGCTGCGCCTGCGGGACTATGGCGTCGAGGTCCTGAGGGAGGACGGAAGATGAAAAAGCATTTCTCCGCGCGTGCCAAGTGGCTGATCGTAATTGCGGTCCTGCTTGCCATGGGCATCACGGTCTTCCACGCGGTCAGCAGCCGCCGGCCGGGGCAGACCGTGGTTCAGACCATCCTGGCGCCCTTCCGCTCGGCGGGCAGCACCCTGGTCCGCCAGGTCGAGCGCTACTATGACTACGTGTTCCAATATGAAAGCCTCCAGGCCGAGAACAAGGCCCTGCGCGAGCAGATCATGGCGATGGAGGAGGACGTCCGCAGCGCCGACTCCCTCCAGCGCGAGAACGAGCGCCTGCACCAGCTCCTGGGACTGGTCGAGGAGCACAGGGACTATTACCCCACGTCCGCCTACATCATCTCCTGGAACGGAAGCAACTGGAAAAGCGCCTTCACCATCGACAAGGGGACCAGCTCCGGCATCGAGGAGGGCATGGTCGCCATCACCGAATACAGCCAGGTCGTCGGCCTCGTCACCGAGGCCGGGCCGAACTGGGCCACCGTGACCACGGTCCTGGACTCCGTCCTGGGCATTTCCGCCAGCGTCGCCTCCTCCGGCTACACCGGCAAGGTCGAGGGTGCTCTGGCCACCGGCTCCGAGGGTCTGCTCCGCATGAACTATCTGCCCACGGATTCCGTCCTGCGGAACAACGACCAGGTCCTGACCACCGGCTCCACGGTCTACCCCCGCGGGCTCATCATCGGCTATATCACGGACGCCGGCTTTGACGAGACCGGCGTAGCCAAATACGCCCTGCTCCGTCCCGCTGCGGATCTGGACAATCTGGAGCAGGTCTATATCATCACCCATTACGAAAACAACTGACGGTTTCGCCTGCGGCAGAACCGGAAGAAAGGAGGATCGCACGTGCTCAGCCATCTGCATATCACGGCCCGGCAGTGGAAAACCGGGCTCAAGTGGACGCTCTATGCGGCGCTTTTTCTGCTGACGATGGTGTTTCAGACCGTGATCCTCGCCAAGCATCCGATCCTCGGCCTCAAGCTCAACCCCGTGCCGCTTCTGATCGTCTGCGTCTGCGTCCGGGAGGGTCCGGAGGGCGGCGGCCTGTTCGCCCTGCTGGCGTCCCTGTTCTGGTGTCTGTCCGGAGCGGACTACGGCAATCTCTCCGTGGCGATCCTCCCCGCCGGGGCCATTCTCTCGGCGGTGCTATGCCGCGCGGTGCTGACCATGCGCTTTTTCCCGACCTTTCTCTGCTGCCTGGCCGTCAGCCTGCTCCACGATTCCGTGATCTTTGCGCTCAAGCTCCTGCTGGCCGCCGGCAGACCCTCCTACTATACCGAGACGATCCTGCCCAGCGTTCTGCTGTCCATGATCCTGATGCCGCCGGTCTATCTGCTGGTCAAGGCGGTTCATAAGACGGGAGGCAGCTATGACCTATAATCTCAGACTTCGCATCGGCCTGTTTCTGACGGTCTTCGGCCTTCTGATCGGCCTGTATACCTACCGGCTGATCCGGCTTCAGGTCGTGGATGCGCCGAAGAACGCGGGCCAGACCGTCGGCACCTTCACCTACGATACCCGCGTCACCGCTGCCCGCGGCGAGATCCTGGACCGCAACGGCAACGTGCTGATCTCAAACCGGGCCAGCTACAACCTGATCCTGATCAACTACGCGCTGTTCAACTCCCCGAACCCCAACGAATCCCTGCGCCGCCTGGTGAACCTGTGCCGGGAGCTGGACGTCGATTATACCGACCACCTGCCGATCACAGACTCCAAGCCCTTTGAGTATACCACCGACGCCGCCGGGGACACCTGGAACGGCTATTTCCGCCGCTTCCTCAAGGAAAACAACTGGGATTCCGACGTCTCCGCGGCCCAGCTCATCAAGCTCATGCGCAGCCGCTTCCGCATCCCCAACGACTGGAGCGACGAGGACGTGCGCGGCGTTCTGGGCCTGCGCTACGAGCTGGATCTGCGCAACTATACCGCCCTGTCCACCTACACCCTGCTCTCCGACATCGAGGATACCAGCCAGATCACCGAGCTGACCGAGCTGAACATCCCCGGTATGCAGGTCCAGGCAAGCACCGTCCGCGAGTACAACACCACCTATGCCGCCCATATTCTGGGGCGGACCGGCGCGATCTTCGCCGAGGAATGGGACGACTACAAGGACAAGGGCTACTCCATGGACGCCTACGTGGGCAAGCAGGGCATGGAGCTGGCCTTTGAGGAGGAGCTGCACGGGACCGACGGCATCCTCCGCACCACCGTGGACCGCGAGGGCAATATCATCTCTCAGCGGTACGTGGTCGAGCCGAAGGCCGGGTCCAACGTGGAGACCACCATCGACATCAACCTGCAAATGACCGCCGAGGAGGTTTTGAAGGACTATATCCTGAACCTTCGCGCCAACGGCGTGAACGAGGCCGGAGACGGCAAGGACGCGGAGGGCGGAGCGGTGGTCGTGCTGGATATCAAGACCGGCGCCGTCCTGGCCTGCGCCTCCTATCCGACCTACGACCTGGCCAACTTCTCCCGCGATTTCAAGGAGCTCTCGGAGGCGGAAAACGCCCCCCTGCTCAACCGGGCGCTGAATCAGATCTATCCCCCCGGCTCCACCTATAAGATGTGTACCTCCATCGCCGCCATCAACAACGGCATTATCTCGCCCCTGACCACCATCGAGGACAAGGGCATCTACGACTACTACGAGGGCTACCAGCCTGCATGCTCGCTCTGGACCTCCAGCAAGCTGACCCACGGGGTCATCAACTGCGCCCAGGCGCTCAAGGTATCCTGCAACTATTTCTTCTATGAGGTCGGCAGACTGACCGGCTGGCGGCTCATGGACGAGACGGCCAAGACCCTCGGTCTGGGCGAGCCGACCGGCGTGGAGCTGGATGAGGTCACGGGCTACCGGGCCAACCCCGAAACCAAAAAGAAGGTCTACCTGGACCCCAGCCTCCAGGTCTTCACGGACGGCGATACGATCTCCATGGCGATCGGCCAGAGTGAAAACCGCTTTACTCCGATGCAGATGGCGGTCTATACCGCCGCGCTGGCAAACCACGGCGTCCGCTACAAGGCGACCTTCCTCAACCGCATCATCTCCCCGGACTATCAGGATCTGGTGTATGAATTGAAGCCCACCGTAGCTGCGCGCCTGGAGATCAGCGAGGACGCCTATGAGACCTACACCCTGGGTATGCACATGGTGACCTCCGAGCCCGGCGGCTCCGGCTACAAGGTCTTCGGAGACTATGAGATCCCCGTCGCCGCCAAGACCGGCACCGCCCAGCACGGGGGCGAGGGCTCCGACCATGCGGCCTACGTCTGCTACGCCCCCTTTGACGACCCGCAGATCGCCGTTGCGATCTACGTGGAGAAGGGAGCCCAGGGCGGCGCGCTCGGCAATATTGCCCGCGCCATCTTTGACGTATATTTTGCGACGGAATATGAAAACGACACCGTAAAGGCGGAAAACAGTCTGAATTGAATCATGGAGAATCGCACCGAAGGGGCTGTATCTCTGCGATACAGCCCCTTCGGTGCGGTTTGCGTTATTTATGGTACAGCGCCTTGGTCTGGTACTTCGGCGTGCAGGTGACGCGCAGGCCCAGACGGTTGTAGACGTCTGCGTCCGGGCCGGAGAGGATGACCGTTGAGTGGGCCTCGCAGCCCTTGAGGGTCCCAAGCTGCTCGATGGCCGGGATCGCCATGTCGTTAATCGAGGCGGAGATTGCCAGAGCGATCAGAATCTCGTCGCTGTGCAGGCGCGGGTTGCGGCTGCCCAGGCGCTGGATCTTGAGCTTCTGGATCGGCTCCAGGGCGCTGCGGGAGATCACGTGGTAGTGGCGCGGAATCCCGCTCAGGGCCTTCAGGGCGTTCAGCAGACCGGCTGCGGACGGACCCATCAGCTCGGAGGTCCCGCCGATCACGATCTGTCCGTCGGGCAGCTCGATGGCGACGGCCGGCAGGCCGGTTTCCTCCTCGGCGGCCTCCGCCGCCGCGATCACGGGCCGGATCCCGGCGGTGATGCCGGCCTGCTTCATCAGCAGCTCCAGCTTGAAGACGGTTTCGTCGGTTCCCATGCCCTTGCGCCGGTCGCAGAGGGCCTTATAATACCGCCTGACGATCTCCTGCAGGGAGGCGCTGCAGCACGCGTCCTCGTCCATGATGCAGCTTCCGATCATGTTCACGCCCATGTCGGTGGGGGACTGGTAGGGGCTCTTGCCCATGATCTGCTCGAAAATCGCCTGCAGGACCGGGAAGACCTCAACGTCGCGGTTGTAGTTGACCGTGGTCACGCCGTAGGCGGCCAGGTGGAAGGGGTCGATCATGTTGACGTCGTTGAGATCGGCGGTGGCGGCCTCGTAGGCCAGGTTAATCGGGTGCTTGAGGGGGAGATTCCAGACCGGGAAGGTCTCAAACTTCGCGTAGCCTGCCACGACGCCGCGGCGGTAGTCGTGGTAGAGCTGGCTCAGACAGGTCGCCATTTTGCCCGAGCCGGGGCCGGGCGCGGTCACGACGACCAGGGGCTTGGAGGTCTCGATGTAGTCGTTTTTCCCAAAGCCTTCTTCGGATACGATGTGCGAGACGTTGTGCGGATAACCCTCGATGGGGTAGTGCAGGTAGACCCGGATGCCCAGATCGTCCAGATGGCGGCGGAAGGCGTCTGCGCCGCGCTGACCGGCGTATTGGGTGATGACCACGCCGCTGACCGCCAGACCCTCGCTGCGGAAGGCGTCGATCAGCCGGAGCACGTCCTCCTGATAGGTGATGCCCAGATCGCCGCGTACCTTGTTCTGCTCGATGGCGGAGGCGTTGATCGGGATCACGATCTCCGCGCTGTCCTTCAGCTCCAGGAGCATGCGGATCTTGCTGTCCGGCGCAAAGCCGGGCAGGACCCGGGAGGCGTGATAGTCGTCAAAAAGCTTGCCGCCGAATTCCAGATAGAGCTTGCCGCCGAATTGATCGATGCGCTCCCGGATTCGGGCGGACTGGGTTTGCAGGTATTTCTGATTGTCAAAGCCGACGGAATTCATCCCAGGACCCCCTCACAAAAAAATACGCAGTTATTGTAGCACAATTCTATTGTGCTGGCAAGGCAAAAAATCGTGAAATTTTGACCGCGGAAAATGGGGAAAATGTGCGGATATCTCTTTACAAATGGAAGATTAAAAGGTATAATAATCTGAATCATACAGTCTGAAGGTTTTGGATAGAAAGAACGAGGGACTTTTCATGCCCATCCCATTACATCTCCATCACGGCTCGCACCATCACGGCTCGGAAGCCACGCTGATGACAAAGGGCGACCCCAAAAAGGTCATCCTGACTTTTGCCGTGCCGATTTTCCTGAGCCAGCTCTTTCAGCAGCTCTATAACACCGCCGACGCCTGGATCGTCGGCCACTACCTGGGCGACCAGAATTTTGCCGCCGTCACCTCCTCGGCCAGCCTGATTCATCTGATGATCAGCTTCTTCGTCGGGGCCTCCATGGGCGCCGGCGTGGTCATCAGCCGCTACTTCGGCGCCGAGGACCCGGACCGGGTCTCCCGGGCCGTCCACACCAGCATCGTGGTCTCTCTGCTCAGCGGCCTGCTGCTCACGGTGGCGGGCGTGATCCTCACGCCCCAGATTCTGCGCTGGATGCACACGGACCCGAAGATCCTGCCGCACTCCATCGACTATCTGCGCTACTACTTCCTCGGCTCCCTGGCTCTGGTCATGTACAACATGCTCAAGGGCGTCATGAACGCGGTGGGCGACAGCCGAAGGCCACTGTATTATCTGATCTTCTCCTCGGTCCTGAACATCCTGCTCGACTGGCTGTTTGTCGGCCCGCTGGGCAAGGACATTCGCTGGGCGGCCATCGCCACCATGATCTCCCAGTTTGCCTCCGCGATGCTCTGTCTGCTGCAGCTGTCCAAGAAGGGCACGGTCTATGCCCTGTCCTGGCGGAAGCTGCGCATCGACGGGAAGCTGCTCAAGGAGATCCTCCGTTTTGGCATCCCCACCGGCATCCAGAACAGCGTGATCGGTCTGGCCAACGTCATGGTCCAGACGAACATCAATACCTTCGGCGACGTCGCCACGGCGGCCTGCGGGGCCTACTCGCGCATCGAGGGCTTCGCCTTCCTGCCCATCACCTCCTTCTCGATGGCTCTGACCACCTACATCGGCCAGAACCTCGGCGCGCGGGAATACGACCGCGCCCGGAAGGGGGCCCGGTTCGGCATCCTGACGGCGGTTGCGATGGCCGAGCTCATCGGCGTGATCGTGATGATCTTCGCCCGACCCTTCATTTCCGCCTTCGTGGAGAACCCGGCCTCGATTGAGATCGGCGTCACCCAGGCGCGAACGGAGTCTCTGTTCTTCTGCCTGCTCTCCTTCTCCCACTGCATCGCGGGCATCTGCCGGGGCGCGGGCAAGGCCTTCGTGCCGATGGCGATCATGCTGGCCGTCTGGTGCGTCCTGCGTATCGCCTATATCACGGTCGCCATGAAGATCTCGCACAACATCGTACTCCTGTTCTGGGCTTATCCGATCACCTGGTCGGTCAGCTCGCTGATCTATCTGATCTACTACCTGAAATCCGACTGGATCCACGGCTTTGAGACGCGCGAGGAGCGGGTCGCGAGACTGGCCCGGTCGGAGACCTGAAGAATTATCAATTATCGAGGTATTTGTTCTATGAAAATTGTCGTCGTCGGCTGCGGGAAAATCGGCGAAACCATTCTCGGCGCCCTCGCCCATGAGGGCCACGATCTGGTGGCGGTGGACAACCGCGATACCGTGATCAACGAAATCGTCAACCGTCATGACGTCATGTGCGTCTGCGGCAACGGCGTGGACACCGAGGTCCTCTCCGAGGCGGGCGTGGAGTCCGCGGAGCTCTTCATCGCCGTCACCGGCTCGGATGAGCTGAATATGCTCTGCTGCTTCCTGGCAAAGCGTATGGGCGTGCGGCATACGATCGCCCGAATCCGGAATCCGGAATACAACGACAGATCCCTGAGCTTCATGAAGGAGCAGTTCGATCTGTCCATGGTCATCAATCCGGAGCGCCTCACGGCAAGCGCTCTTTACCACATGCTCAAGCTCCCCGCTGCTGCGAAGGTCGAAACCTTCTCCCGCCGCAATTTTGAGATGATCGAGCTCCGACTCAAGGACGACTCGCCCTTCTGCGGCATTCCCCTGTGGACCCTCCGCGAGCGGTACAAGGCCAAGTTCCTGATCTGCGTGGTCCAGCGCGGGAACGACGTCTTCATCCCGAACGGCGCCTTCGTCCTGGAGGGCGGAGACCGGATCGGCCTGACGGCCAAGCCCTCCGAGATGCAGAAGCTGCTCCGCTCGCTGAATATGAACCAGAAGCAGGCCAGAAGCATCATGATCCTCGGCGGCAGCCGGATCGCCTTCTACCTGACAAAGCAGCTCATCGCCTCCGGCTCTGACGTCAAGGTGATCGACATGGACCGCGCGATCTGCCGCAAGTTCAGCGAGGAGATGCGCGGCATCTCCGCCATCTGCGCCGACGGCACCCACCAGGAGATCCTTCTGGAGGAGGGCCTGCGCGAGCAGGACGCCTTCCTGGCCCTGACCGGCATGGACGAGGAAAACATTCTGGTTTCCTGCTACGCCGCCAGCCAGAAGGGCCCGCGGGTCATTGCCAAGGTCAACCGCGACGAGATGGCTCAGATGGCCGCTCAGGTGGGCTTGGATTCCGTGGTCTCGCCCAAGGATATCACGGTCAACGTGGTTCTGCGCTACGCTCGCGCCCTGCAAAGCTCCATGAACTCCGCCAAGATCGAGACCCTCTATCAGCTCATGGACGGCAAGGCGGAGGCCGTGGAATTTGCCGTGACCGAGGCCTCCTTCGTCACCAACAAGCCGCTCAAGGATCTGCCCACGCACAAGAACACCCTGATCGCCGGCATCGTCCGGGACCGCACGCCCATCATCCCCGGCGGCGACGATATGATCCTGCCCGGCGACCACGTGGTTGTGATCTCCAGCGAGCTTCGGCTCAACGAGCTGACCGACATCCTCAGATGACGGAGGCGCTGCAATGAACCGAAAAATGGTCTATTACATGACGGGCCGCATCATCCTCCTGGAGGGCGCCCTGCTGCTCGTCCCGCTGATCGTCTCCCTGATCTATCAGGACGTCGGCACCGTACCGTTTCTGATCACGATCGCCATTTGCGCGGCGGTCGGCGGTGCGCTGAGCGGCTTCTTCCGCAATACCAGCCAGGTCATTTTTGCCAAGGAGGGCTTTCTGATCACTGCTCTCGCCTGGCTCAGCGTCTCCGCGATCGGCGCGATCCCCTTCGTGCTCTCCGGCCAGATCCCAAGCTATATCGACGCCTTCTTTGAAACCGTCTCCGGCTTCACCACGACCGGCGCTTCGATCCTGACGCACGTGGAATCCATGTCCCACTCCCTGCTGTTCTGGCGGAGCTTTACGCACTGGATGGGCGGCATGGGCGTCCTGGTCCTGATGGTCGCCATCATGCCGAACCTTTCGAGCCGGACCATCCACGTTCTGCGCGCCGAGATGCCCGGCCCGACCATGGGCAAGCTGGTCCCCCGTCTGCGTGATACCGCCAAAATCCTTTACATCCTCTATTTCGTTCTGACGGCGGCGGAATTCGTCCTTCTGCTCGCGGGCGGGATGCCGGTCTTTGACAGCGCGATCCACGCGCTCGGCACCGCCGGAACCGGCGGCTTCGGCATCAAGGGCGATTCGATCGCCTCCTACAGCCCCTATCTGCAATGGGTCATCGCGGCGTTCATGATGCTCTTCGGCGTCAATTTCAACCTCTACTATCTGCTGATCCTGCGCCGGTTCCGCTCGATCCTCCGAAGCGAGGAGCTCTGGACCTACGTGATCGTGGTCCTCAGCGCCACGGGCCTGATTGCCTGGAACATCCTCCCGCTCTACCAAAACCTTTCCGAGGCCACGCGCCAGGCCTTCTTCCAGGTCAACACCATCACCAGTACCACGGGCTTCTCCACTGCCGACTTCAACCAGTGGCCGGAGCTGTCCAAGACCCTTCTGGTCCTGCTGATGTTCATGGGCGGCTGCGCGGGCTCGACTGCCGGCGGCCTCAAGGTCTCGCGTCTGGTCATGCTCTATAAGATCGTCAAACGCGAGCTGCGCCACCTGCTCCATCCGCGCTCCGTCGGCGCGGTCCGCTTCGAGGGCAAGACTGTGGACAACACGACCCTCATCAGCGTCGCCAACTACTTTGCCGTCTATGCCGGTCTGTTCGTGGTCTTTCTCCTGATTGTCTCGTTCCAGCCGGGCTTCAACCTCCAGTCGAATTTCACCGCCGTGGCCTCCTGCTTCAACAACATCGGACCCGGCCTGGATCTGGTTGGCCCAGCCGCGAACTTTGCCGCGTACAAGCCGGTGCTGAAGCTGGTTCTGTCCTTTGCCATGCTCTTCGGCAGACTGGAGATCTACCCCATGCTGATCTCCATGTCGCCCTCCACGTGGCTGCGCAAGTAAGAACGAAACCTGTATCAAGAACCCTGTGTAAGGAGGCTTTCCGATGGCAGGAAAGAACAATTCCAATCAAAAAACCGTCTGGATCCTGATCCTGGTTCTCAGCCTGGTCCTGCTGATCGGCGTCGGGATCCTGCTGCTGGTCATCCGCAACGCCAGACGATTCTCCCCGGAGGTCTACCACCGGATCGATCCGACCTCCCGCTCCGAAACCCTTCCCACCGCGGCGACGAGCATGCATACCCCCACCGGACCCGATCAGAGCGTCGATCCCTCCTCGGAGATCGAGACCGACGAGCCGGGACCGCAGGAAAACCCCGTCGATTTCGCCGCCCTGCAGGAGCGGAACCCCGACGCGTACGCCTGGATCTATATCCCGATGGGGAAACGGAAGTGGGACGTAGACCTGCCCCTGCTCCAGGCCCGCACGAAGGACGACGACAACTACTATCTCCATCACAACATTGACCGGGTCTATGAATTCACCGGTGAGCTCTACACCCAGAAGGCGAACAGCAAGGACTTCACGGACCCCGTGACCGTCATATACGGCCACAACATGTACGATGGCGTCTCGATGTTCTCCAGCCTGGTCAATTTCCAGGACGCCGCGTTCTTTGACGAGCACGATACGTTCTATATCTATACGCCGGGCCACATTCTGACCTACCGGATCGCCTGTGCCATCCAGTTCGACACCCGCCACATCCTCAACTGCTTTGATTTCACCGATGAGGACGTCTATGCGAACTGGATCGAGGACTACGTGCTCCACCCCAAGACCACGGTGCAGCAGGTCCGGAAGGATCTGGAGATCACGACGGAGGACCGCCTCGTCGTGCTCAGCACCTGCCTGGAGCACAGCACGGCCCGATACCTGATTCAGGGGGTATTGATCAGTGATGAACCAACCAAGTGAACGCGGCTACGTCGGGCGCTTCGAGGCCCGGCCCAAGCCTGTGCCCCAAAAACGGAGCGCCGGGCCGATTGCGCTGCTGATCCTGATCCTGGTTTTGGTGCGCCTGCTTGCCACCGGCTATAAGGTGTTTTCGCTGGCGGATCACTTCCTCAGCGGCAGCGGACTGCTGATCTACGGCGAGCAGACCGGGGCCTACGCCGGCGAGGCGCTGAATTCCGGCGACCAGACCATCCGCATCGTGGAGGACGGCGAGGTTCCCTCCGGCGAGGAGGAGAACGTCATCATCCGCCGCGACAACGGCAAGATCTGGGTCTACCGCGGACATACCTACGTCTTGAACGAAAACCTGGCGACCGTCCTCTTCCTCGGCGTAGACCATCCCCTCAACGAGGAGGAGAACGAAACCGGGGAGAGCACCCAGGCGGACGTTCTGCTTCTGATCGGCATCGACACCGTCACCGGCAGGAGCACGATCCTGAATCTCTCCCGCGATACCTACGCCCAGGTGGACGTCTACACGGCGGGCGGCAGCTTCATGGAAACCCGCTATGAGCAGCTTGCGCTGGCCTACGCCTATCAAAGCGGGCTGGAAAGCTGTGAAAATACCAAGGCTGCGGTCTCCCGCCTGCTCTACGGCCTGCCCATCAGCTCCGTGATTGCCCTGGATATGGAGGGCATTCAGGCGGCGAACGAGGCCGTCGGCGGCGTGACGGTCAAGTCGCTGATCGACTATGAATCCCCCGACCATTCGATTGTTCTCCGCGAGGGCGAGAACGTCGAGCTCCACGGCAAGGCGCTGGATAAGTACATCCGGACCCGCTCGCATTACTCGCTGGACGCCAACGCCGCCAGAATGGCCCGGCAGAAGCAGTACGTCACGGAATTTTCCAAGGTCGTCGTGAAAAAATCCAAGCAGAATCTGACCTTCCCGGTCGAGATCTTCTCCTCGCTCTCGGACTACATGGTCACGGATCTGAGCATGCCGGACGTGACCTTCCTGAGCACCTGCTTCCTGGAAAACGGAGCGAATTTCACCTTCCGAACCATTGACGGCACCTATGAACGGAACGGCGTGAGCGCCATGTTCTACCCGGATGACGTGGATTTGTTCGAGGCTGTTTTGCAGGTGTTTTATCTCCAGATCGACTGATTTCCAAACCAATCCGGTCAAAAGGAGGGATCCCGATGCGACAAACCGAACAGGAACGAGCGTTTCGGCGGGCGAACGGTCAGCGGATCCGGCTGGCCGCGCTCTGTGCGCTGCTGTCCTGTCTTCCGATCGGCGCGGCGATCTGCTTCGTGACGGACGCCCCGGTGCTGATCGGCATTCTGAGCCTGATCTCCGCTGTTTTGAGCTTCCAGATCTGGAACCGGGTCGCCCGGTATCCGAACACGCAGGCGGGACACATCATCACGGCGGCAATCAGCCTGGTGATCTGTCTGCTCGGCCTGTACGCGGCCTTCAGCCGGCAGCTCTATGCGGAAAACGAGACCCTCGGCTTTTCCGTCGGTGAGATCATCGCCATGCTCCCGGCCGCCGTTTCCAGCCCGGACCAGCTCCCCGACGCCGGCTGGGACCACGCCGCCCTTCTGCTTGGCGCAGCCGTCGGCTTCGTCATCAACTCCCACCTGCGCAGAAACGCCTTCCGCGAAGTCAGGCAATAGGAGAACGCCCGGTTCCGCGAAGCGGAACAAATCGCCCGCAAGGGCGATGGTATCCCCATATGAATGAAGCGATACCCCCGAAAAGCGCTTCGCGCCATGGCCGCGCGAAAAGCCTTCCCCCCTCGGGGGGAAGGTGGCATCCGGCGTCTCACGGAAGCCGGATGACGGATGAGGGGGCGTATCGATCACAGATTTGTATACGCAACGGTCTGCTTGTCGGAACGCCCCCTCATCCGCCTCGCTGCGCTCGGCACCTTCCCCCCGAGGGGGGAAGGCTCTGTCGGAGCCCTGGCAAGCAGTTCGTTTTACAGAGTTGTTCCG